>OGXS01000063.1_pt1 | contig 99791 bp, 92 predicted proteins | sample 1576371 | NCBI WGS metagenome assembly OGXS01 (sample SAMEA3541475, study PRJEB24748) | human gut metagenome | biome: human gut; feature: human-associated habitat; material: faeces | place: China | collected 2012
TCGTGCATGAGCGCATTGACGAAGATAAAACAAGACACATTTCTATCGAAATTCACTTCAATCTCAAACCCATCCCGGAGGTGGAACAGGTCAAGGGCTGACCTGTCCACGCCGGGGCAGTTCTAAAACAATTCCATATATTTTTTGACACGCCGCCGCCCGCCATCGAGCAAGGTTTTACTCTTAATTAGGGATAAAACAGCTGATGGCTGGCGGCGGCGTGGCACTGATCGGTACGACTCTGGTGCCGCTGCTTTCCGGTCTGTTCGGTTAAGCAAAAGCTGTCGGAGCGAAGATTCCGACCGGGCAGCGAAAGCTGCCTGTTACATAGTCAGGTGCAGGCAATCTCCGCAGCTGGCTATTTTCTGCGCTCTCCGGCAGGTGCACATGCTGGAAGTATGGCGCAGAACCGCAGTTTAGAATCGCACCGGCTGATAGGCCGGACAAGTTACAGGAGGACAAATCTATGGCGTTTCTTACTACAACTGCATCGGCACTGTCTCTTTTCTCTCAGCTGTTCATGCTTCTGTCCCGGATGGCGAAGCTGTTCGGCGTGTTTGCGTAAGGAAGGAGGCGGCTCATGCAGAGTATCCTTGAACAGATCACAGATTGGCTCAAGAGCATGATCATCAGCGGTATCATGGGAAATCTTTCAGGGATGTTCGATTCGGTCAACCAGCAGGTTGGACAGATCGCAGGCGATGTGGGAACCACACCGGCGAACTTTTCACCTGCGGTCTTTTCTATGATCCGCAACATCTCGGAATCCGTGATCCTGCCCATTGCCGGAATGGTGCTGACTTTCATCGCCTGTTATGAGCTGATCCAGATGCTCATTGAGCATAACAATCTGGCAAATTTCGAGACATGGACATTTTTCAAATGGGTCTTTAAGACCTTTCTGGCAGTGACCCTGATCTCGAACACATTCAATATCACGATGGCTGTCTTTGATGTGGCGCAGCAAGTGATCTCCCGAAGCGGCGGTCTGATTTCCGGCAGTACGTCCGTCAGCGATGCGACCCTGACAGCAATGCAGGCCACGCTGGAAGGGATGGACTTAGGAACGCTGCTGGGACTGTATTTGCAGACATTTGTGGTTCAGGTCACGATGCTGGCATTGTCGGCTATCATCTTTGTTATCGTGTATGGCCGAATGGTGGAAATATATTTCATGGTGAGCCTTGCGCCGATTCCGTTCGCAACCTTTGGAAACCATGAGCAGAGCCATACCGGTCAAAACTACCTGCGCTCCCTGTTTGCACTGGGATTCCAAGGCTTTCTTATCATGATCTGTGTAGGCATCTATGCAGTTCTGATTCAGAACCTGTCCTTTTCGGATAACATTATCAGCAGCATTTGGGGCGTTTTGGGATATACGGTTTTGCTGGCATTTACGCTGTTTAAGACGGGAAGCCTCGCGAAATCCGTGTTTGCAGCGCACTAAGAGAGGAGGAATGATTCATGGCATCTTATATTTCTGTGCCGCGAGACCTTTCAAAGGTCAAAACCAAGGTCTTTATGAACCTGACCAAACGGCAGATTCTCTGCTTCGGAGCCGGTGCGCTGATTGGCGTTCCGGTTTTCTTTTTGCTCAAATCCAGCGGGAATCTGAGCCTTGCCGCACTTGGCATGATGGCAGTAATGCTGCCGCTTTTCTTTCTTGCCATGTACGAGAAAGACGGTCAGCCGCTGGAAGTGGTGGCAAAGCACTTCTATGAGGCAAAGTTCAAGAGGCCGAAAACGCGGCCTTACAAAACAAAAAATTACTATGCACTGCTGGTTCAGCAGGCAGACGTGGAAATGGAGGTAAATCGCATTGTTCAAAATTCTCGAAAAGCTGACAGCGAAGAATAAAAAGCAGGATGACATCCGAATGCCGTCGCATCTGTCAGCCGCAGAGCAGAAACAGGTGCAGACGGTGATTGACCGCGCAAGGGGTGACCGCACGGTTCCGCATTCGGCACAGGAGAGCATTCCTTTTCAGCGGATGTTCCCGGATGGTATCTGCCGTGTGACGGATAACTACTACACCAAAACCATCCAGTTTCAAGACATCAATTACCAGCTGGCACAGCAGGAAGATCAGACGGCTATCTTTGAAGAATGGTGCAGCTTCCTGAACTTCTTTGATTCCAGCATCCGCTTCGAGCTTTCTTTTATGAATATGGCTACGGATGCCTCGAATTTTGAGAAGATGGTGCGTATCCCGTATCAGAAGGATCATTTCAATCCGGTACGCACGGAGTACAGCACCATGCTCCGCCGTCAGCTTGCCCAGGGCAACAACGGCCTGACCAAGACGAAGTACCTGACGTTTGGCATTGAAGCAGAATCCATGAAACAGGCAAAGCCAAGGCTCATTCACATCGAGATCGACCTGATGAACAACTTCAAACGCTTGGGTGTCCGGGCAAAATTGCTGAACGGAAAGGAACGACTTCATCTGATGCACGATATGTTCCACATGGGTGACCATGACCGATTCAATTTCGATTGGAAGTGGTTGCCGGAGAGCGGGCTGTCGGTAAAGGACTTTATTGCTCCGACCGGTTTTGCCTTTCCGAAGAACCGTGTTTTTCAGATGGGTGGGATGTATGGTTCCATGTCCTATCTCCAGATTACGGCTTCCGACCTGTCGGATCAGCTGCTGAAGGACTTTCTGGATATGGAATCCAGCCAGATTGTGACCATGCACATTCAGTCGGTAGACCAGAACAAAGCAATCAAGTCCATCAAGCACACCATTACGGAGCTGGATCGTTCCAAGATTGAGGAGCAGAAGAAAGCTGTCCGTTCCGGATACGATATGGACATTATTCCGTCGGATTTGGCAACTTACGGCAAGGACGCAAAGGCACTGCTGAAGGAATTGCAGAGCCAGAATGAGCGTATGTTCCTGCTGACCTTTCTGGTGATGAACACCGGCGAGACGGAGCAGGAGCTGGAAACCAACGTGTTTCAGGCTTCCAGCATCGCACAGAAGTACAACTGCAACCTGCGCCGTCTGGACTTTCAGCAGGAGCAGGGGCTGATGAGCTGCCTGCCGCTGGCACAGAACCTGATTGAGATTCAGCGCAGCATGACGACCAGCAGCACGGCAATTTTCGTGCCGTTTACTACCCAAGAGCTGTTTCAGACCGGGAAAGAGGCTCTGTACTATGGGCTGAATGCTTTGTCCAACAATCTGATTATGGTTGACCGGAAAAAGCTCAAGAACCCCAACGGGCTGATTCTGGGTACCCCCGGTTCCGGTAAATCCTTCTCTGCCAAGAGAGAAATCGCCAATGCGTTTCTGGTGACGGATGACGATGTAATCGTGTGCGATCCGGAAGCCGAGTACACGGCACTGGTGCAGAAATTTGAGGGGCAGGTTATTAAAATCAGCCCTTCCAGCACGCAGTATATCAACCCGATGGACATCAACGCGAATTATTCAGAAGAGGATAGTCCGATTGCCCTGAAAGCAGATTTCATCCTGTCCCTGTGTGAGCTGATCGTGGGCGGCAAAGAAGGCTTGCAGCCGGTAGAAAAGACGGTCATTGACCGCTGTGTTCATCAGATTTACCAGACCTATTTCGAGCATCCGGTGCCGGAGAATATGCCGGTGTTGCAGGACTTGTACGAGGCACTGCTCCGGCAGGATGAAAAGGAAGCACACCATGTGGCAACAGCATTGGAAATCTATGTGACCGGTTCGCTGAACCTGTTTAACCACCGCACCAATGTAGATATCAATAACCGGCTGGTCTGCTATGACATCAAGGAGCTGGGCAAGCAGCTGAAAAAGATCGGTATGCTGGTGGTGCAGGATCAGGTCTGGGGGCGTGTGACCGCCAACCGCAACGCTGGTAAAGCCACCCGCTACTATATGGACGAGTTCCATCTGCTTTTGAAAGAAGAGCAGACAGCGGCTTACAGCGTGGAAATCTGGAAGCGATTCCGTAAATGGGGTGGTATTCCCACCGGCATCACCCAGAACGTAAAAGATCTGCTTTCTTCCCGCGAAGTGACGAACATTTTTGAGAACAGCGACTTCATTTATATGCTGAATCAGGCAGCCGGTGACCGTCAGATTCTGGCGGATCAGCTGAACATCAGCCCGCACCAGCTGTCTTATGTGACCCACTCCGGTGAAGGCGAAGGACTGTTGTTCTACGGAAATGTGATTTTGCCGTTCGTTGATCGCTTCCCGACCGATCTTGAACTGTACCGGATTATGACGACAAAATTGACCGAAGTACAGGAAGCAAAGGAGGCGTAAGCGATGGCTGGCAAGAAAAATCCGAATCTCGGAGACAAGCTGCGGCAGGAGCGCGAGGGTGCGGAGAACACCCTTCGCGATTCCAGAAACAAAACTGCCGATAGCAGTACGGGAGACAGCAACAAGAAAAAAGCGGAACACCGAAGGCAGATTCGCCATGAGGCCGATCTCGCCAAGATGCGCAGCAAGAAGCTGAAATCAGAGCAGGAGGTAAAGGCGAAGAAGAATGCGGCGGTTTCCGGGAAAAAGGGCGGAAAGCCAAAGAAACCGGGAAATCTTGCGGCAGATGCGCTTTCGGCCAAAGCACATCAGGGTGTGCGCAATGCCGACCAGGATAATAATTCCGGTGTGGAGGCAGCGCATTTTACCGAAGGTTCAGCGGAAGGTGCAGCCCGTGCTGGTTCTCGGTTCCAATATGGACGAAAGCTGCGGCAGTACAAAAAGCTGGAGCGGTTGGAGAAAAAGGCAGATAAAGATGCCGTGGATTCCATCTTTGCGGAACGCATGAAGGCTGATCCGCAGGCTGGTTCCAATCTCTTTTCCCGATGGCGGCAGAAGCAGGCCATCAAAAAAGAGTATGCCGCTGCGAAGGCAGGTGCGGCCGCTGCGGAGAACACAGCAGCTGGCACAGCCAAAGCTGCGCAGGGTACTGCCAGCATGACGGAAAAAGCGTTTCAGTTTGTGCAGAACCACTCGCATATCATCATCGGTATTGCAGCTGTGGGACTGCTTGTTTTGGTGATTGCCGGGTCGGTTTCGTCATGCTCCGTCTTGATCAATGGCGGCGGCAATGTGGTGCTGGGGACTTCCTACACGGCGGAAGATGAAGATTTGAAAGGCGTGGAGACGGATTATACCAAGCTGGAAGATAAACTTCGCAAACAAATCGACCGCATTGAAACCGACCATCCGGGCTATGACGAGTATCGCTACAATTTGGCAGAGATCGGACACAATCCCTATGAGTTGGCTTCTCTGCTGACTGTAGAATTTGAAAACTACACGAGAAGCCAGGTGCAGGCGCGGCTCCAGAGTATTTTTGAAGCGCAGTATGAGTTGAAGCTGGTGGAAAAGGTGGAAATCCGGACAAGGAAAGAAACTCGTGTGGGTTATAGTTACAATCCGATCACCGGAACCGGACACACCTACACCTATCAGGTGACGGTACAGTATGAGTATAAAATCCTCAATGTAACGCTGCTCAATCGTGGCGTTGACTATGTTGCCAGAAATTCCGGTCTTACAGATGACCAGCTGCAACGCTACGAAGTCACATTGGAGTGCAGGGGCAATCGGGATGACCTGTTTGCAGGCATAGCCTTTGCAACGCCGGATGGCGCGGGTTCCAGCGGAGAATATCAGGATTACGACATTCCGGGCGAAGCTCTGACGGATGAAAAATTCCGGAAGATGATTACCGAAGCTGAGAAATATCTCGGTTATCCCTATGTTTGGGGCGGCAGCTCGCCGAGTACCAGTTTTGACTGTTCCGGTTTTGTAAGCTGGGTCATCAACCACTGCGGCAATGGCTGGAATGTAGGCAGGCAGACGGCCAACGGTCTGATGGGAAAATGCGACATTATCCCGAAGAGTGAGGCAAAGCCCGGAGACCTGATCTTCTTCCAGAAAACCTACAACACCAGCGGAGCGTCCCATGTGGGCATTTATGTCGGCAACGGGATGATGATTCACTGCGGCAACCCAATTTCCTATGCTTCCATTGAGACGAACTACTGGCGGCAGCACTACTACTGCATGGGAAGAATTCGATAAAAACAGGGCGTTTATTCGCCCGGAAAGGACAGAGTATGAGTTTGAAACTGGAAAAGATTGCTGCGGAGCGTGAGAAAGCCCGCAGAAAACGCGATGAGTGGGAGGAACGCAGAAAGGAATGGGACAGAAAGTACCACGAGCAGGAAAACAGCGAAATTTGTGAAATGGTACATGCCCAGAGCCTGACCCCGGAACAGCTGGCAGTCATCATTCAGATGGCGCAGGCTGCGGTTCCCAACCCGGAGAACCTGAAACTGGATGAGAAAGAAACGGAGGATATGGAATGAAAAAGATGATGGCAATGCTGCTTGCCAGCGTGATGGCGGCAGGAACCTTTACGACTACGGCATTTGCCTATACGGGCGATGATGTGCAGAAGAACACGTCTGTCAGTACCGCTGTGCAGGAGACAGATGCAGAGGAAAGCGCAAATGCAGGGAAAACGGACAATACCGACAGCTGCGAAATCGACCCGGATATGCAGGTGCTGCCGGATGGCTATGAGGTCTCTACGGATGAGTATGGGAACCTGATCGTTACGGTGGGTGGCAAGGAATACAACATCGGCAGTGAAAAGTCTCGAAAGCAGATGGGTACAGTGGTGCCGGGTATCACCAGCCTGCATTTTCGTTCTGGTCCCGGCATGGATCAGGAGATTATCGGATATCTGCATTCAGGCGATACGGTGGAGATTGTCGAAAAATGCGGTGACTGGTATAAGGTGAACTTCAACGGCAAAACCGGGTATGCACATGGAAAGTACCTGAATGTCACGGATTCTGCAAAAGACAGCAGCATGTTCAGTGAAGATGCGCTGAAGCTGTTTCTGGATCTGATGCAGAGTGGAATGTCATCCGAGGATAAGACGAAATCCAGTGCAGCTTTGACTCCGGAAGGAAATATGACGCTGGTGGACGATATCGGTGAGGAAGAAGATAAATCCAGCCAGCAGTTCATTACGCTGGTGACAAAGGCGGGCAACACCTTTTATCTGATCATCGACCGCGATAAAGACGGCAACCAGAACGTGCATTTTCTGAACATGGTGGATGAGGCCGATCTGCTTGCGTTGATGGATGAAGAGGAAGCAGCCAAGTATCAGGAGAAGAAACCGGAAGTCACGGAACCTGCGGAAACCGAAAAGCCGAAGGAGACGGAACCTGCACCGGAAGAGCAGAAAACAGAGAGCGAGGAAAAGAAAGCTTCCCCGCTTCCGATGATTATGCTGCTTCTGTTTGTGATTGGTGCAGCCGGTGTCGGCGGCTATCTCTATATCAAGATGAGGGGCATAAAGCCTGCATCCAAGAAAAATCAGCCGGACCCTGATGCAGATTATCATGATGAGGATGAAGACGTGCTCCAGCTGCCGGAGGATGATGGTGACGAGGACGAAGAAGTGGATGTCAACGAGGATTACGAAGCAGAATCGGACGATGAACCTGTCTGATTAACGCAGCGTTGACCTGTGGGGGCGGCTGAGAAGCCGTCCCTTTTACATAGAAATAATTACAGAGAATAGCAAACTTATGATTTTGTAGAAGTTTCTAACAGGTCAGATGTGGTGCAAGTAGTGATGTTACCAGACGAGCCGGAAATGCTGTAGTTGTTTTCTGTGAGCATATGGGCAAGAGTTAAAACGACTATAGAAGCCATTCCAGCGTATAGAGGGCCATTTTTGCTATTAAGAATGTTGCTGACGGTTGTGATTGTTTCATAGGACATAGGACACTACTCCTTTCAGATATGTTTGATTTTTTGATGGTCATTTTAAGTAAAATAGGCATTGCGAACGTTTGGTTGCACGATTATAATAACATTGAAGATGACCGCAATCAATGGACTATATATCTATAATGACCGCAAGGAGAAAACTGATGCCAAAAGGATTCGTAGAAACAGACCATGTAAATAAAGATGTGTTTATGCAGGTACTGAAGTTGAAGAAAACCAGCATACGCCGGTTAGATGAGGAATTAAGCATCGAGTGCTCAGATAAGACAATCCGCCGTTCTTTGAATAATGGCAAGATGCGTCGTCAGTATATCGAGCAGATTGCTAAATATTTGGATGTTGATTCAAGATTGCTAACAGGTGAACTTGTTGAAGGAGCATTTCACACAACGAACTCGGTGATACGAGAACTGTACCTGAATCCTTTGACACATATTGAAGATTTTCCATATTTTCGGGAAGAGCAAGAAAGACTGCAACGCGAAAAAATAGATGAAACATTGAAGAGAATACTGTCACTATTTGAAATTTCATATAAACAGTTTGAAGAAAAAGATTTCGAGGAACAATACTCTTTCCAACACGACCTTTTAGATGCAATTCTACCAGTCATTTATAAACACTTTAAGCAGGATGGATATGGCGATGCTGAGATGTATAATTGCCAAAGAATCATTTCAGAACTTGAAGATTATCACGATTTGGTAGAGAGCCGAGAATATGCAGATAATATACTTAGAAAGCATTTTGTTAAATCAGTGCCAGATGGATATACAAAAACCGATATAGAAAAAATGACACCGGATGAATTGATTGAAATTGATGCATATCTTCAAATAAAAGGGAATGATGCCCGTTAAGGCATTTCTACATAGCAGTCATGTGCTTCGGTGCCTGGCTGCTAATTTTTTTGCGAAAGGAGCAGTATCGAATGAAGCTTGTATTAGCGGAAAAGCCCTCAGTTGCCATGAGCCTCTCGAAGGTGATTGGGGCAAATCAGCGCGGGGACGGTTATATGGAGGGCAATGGCTACCTTGTCAGCTGGTGTGTGGGGCATCTGGTGGAACTTTCCCAGCCGGAAGCCTATGATGAGAAGTATGCCAAGTGGAGGTATGATGATCTTCCAATTTTGCCGGAACATTGGCAGTATCAGGTGTCCACCAGCACGAAAAAGCAGTTTGGAACCCTGAAAAAGCTCATGCAGCGGAAAGATGTGGAGAGCCTGATCTGTGCAACCGATGCAGGGCGTGAGGGAGAACTGATTTTCCGACTGGTTTACCATCAGTGCGGCTGCAAAAAGCCGGTGGAACGACTTTGGATTTCCTCGATGGAGGACAGTGCTATCCGGGAAGGCTTTCAGAAGCTCAGACCGGGAACAGAATATGATGCCTTATATGAGGCGGCTTTATGCCGGGAGCGTGCCGACTGGATTGTCGGAATCAACGCCACCCGGCTTTTTTCATGTTTGTATGGGCAGACCCTGAATGTGGGGCGAGTGATGACACCAACGCTTGCGATGGTGGTTATGCGGGATGCAGCAATCCGAGCGTTCAAGCCGGAGCCGTTCTACTCGGCAGAATTGAGATTCCGGGATTTTCAAGCAGGCAGTGAGCGGATGAAAGCAAAAGCAGAAGCAAAAAAACTGGTGGCAGAGTGCTGTCAGGCAGGTAGTGCCATCATTACCAAGGTGGAGCAGAAAGAAAAAGCAGAGAAGCCCCCGACCTTGTTTGATCTGACATCGCTTCAGCGAGAAGCAAACCGGCAGCTGGGATTCACTGCCCAGCAGACCCTGGATTACACACAGGCTCTGTACGAGAAGAAACTCGTAACCTATCCCCGTACCGACAGCCGGTATCTGACGGATGATATGGCACCGCTGGTGCCAGAACTTGTTTCTGTGATCCAGCAGAGCTTTCAGATTCAGCCGGATGTGCCGGCACCGGTGAATGCAGCGCAGGTCATCAATTCAAAGAAAGTCACCGATCACCATGCCATTATCCCTACAAAAACAGCGGCAAGTTATGACATTTCCTCTCTTCCCAGTGGAGAACAGGCGATCCTTACCATGTTGGCTGTGCGGCTGATTTGTGCAGTCGGAACACCTTGCCGCTATGCAGAAACCATAGTAGAAGCGGAGTGCACTGGTCAGAAGTTCCGCACGAAAGGCAAAACAGTCACGGATATAGGCTGGAGACGATATGCAGGAAAGTCGAGAGAAGATGCTGAGAAGAATGCGGAGGCAGGTGAACTGCCGGAACTTTCGGAAGGCATGACACTGGAACTTGCTGGTGTCGATCTGAAAGAGGGCAAGACCAGCCCGCCTAAGAGATTTACCGAAGATCTTCTGCTTTCAGCGATGGAGAGTGCCAGCTCGGATGAGTTCCCGGCTGGCGTAGAGCGAAAAGGCATCGGCACACCAGCAACACGCGCTGCTATCATCGAAAAACTGGTGCAGAAAGGATTTATCGAGCGCAAGGGCGATAAGAAAACAAAATACCTTTTCTTTACGGATAAGGGAAATGCGCTGGTGACGGTGGTGCCGGAACAGATTCAGTCTCCATCCATGACGGCAGACTGGGAGGAAAAACTGCTGAAAATAGAACACGGCGAGTATGACAGTGATGCCTTTATGGGAGAAATCAGTAGCATGGTTAGCGGACTTGTTAAAACTTACGAGGCTGTAAAAGGAGCCGATGTGCTGATGCAGCCGGAACGCAAGGTCATTGGCTCCTGTCCCGCCTGCGGCAGTGATGTCTGTGAAACGGCAAAGGGTTGGTTTTGCAGGGATAAGAACTGTAAATTTGCACTCTGGAAGGAAAACAGATTCTTTCAGACACTGGGAAAGCAGATGACAGAGGAACTGGCAAAGCAACTGGTAAATCAGGGAAAAGCACGGCTTACCCATTGCTATTCCAAGAAGTCCAATCGTTACTATGACACAACCGTTCATGTAGAAACCGGCGAGGACGGTGCAGCAGCATTTAAGCTGGAGTTTGGAGGTAAAAAATGAGCATGAAAATGATGAATGCAGCTTATCTGGTGGATAATGTCGCTCTGCTTTCCTTGCAGGAAAAGCAGGAGGGCGTGGAATTCCATTGCTTTGATATGGACAGAAAGGTGCAGATTGCCGAGGGACACATTGGCTGGGATATGTTGGATAAACAGCCGTTTTCTACTCTCGATGAAAGCGCGAGGGTGGCAGCACTCAAGGAGATTCCCCAGCTGGACGGTCTTACCGTTGCGCAGGTAGCCCCGGAGATGCTGGAGCAGATGCGCGGCGGCAGAAAGGTTCTTTGGCAGATGAAAAAGGCTGATCCTGAACTGGAGAATGCTAAAAATATCCGGTTTATCACCAGCAGCTACGAGGATCGGTTCAAAATTCCGGATGGCAGTGCGGTGGAGATTGAGTATCCGAATCGGAAATTCTCAGCCCGCTGCGAATATATGGACGAATATCATCTGCGCCTGGGGTATGATGTTCTGCACATCTGCCAGCTGGCAGAAATGCTGGAACGCGGCGGTGGTACATGCCGCCCGGAGCCATTGATTACAGAAGAACGCAGCGCATGGGATTTGGGAAGCAAGGGCTTTCTTGCCATTCAGACTTGTGAGGACGGTTACGACTATACCTTATATCATAAGGACTTCACGGAAATTGACGGTGGACAGATCGACAACTCGGAAATCAGCATGAATGCAGCCAGAGACCAGATTCTTTCGGATTATGGGTTCGGTGGCCGTACCATGATGCGGATTGACTATGATGAACTTTGTGATCGTGCAGAGGATGCAGAAATCAGCAGACGGGAATCTGTGCTGGGTAAACTCTCGGATTTGTCTTTCAGAACGGATACGCCTGTGAAAGCTGCTAAGGCGAAGGAGGCGGAGCGATGAAATATAAGCTTACGAAGGCGGAGCAGGAAACCGTCATCAATTTTGACAATGAACTGGACAATGCCAGTGTTTACACCCATGACAGCCGCCTGATTAAGAAGCTCCGGGAACTGCGAAAACAGTATCCGGAGCAGTTTACTTTGGAGCATCGGGAGCATGGGTCGGTCACTTATACGATTCCGAAACACTGCGTCGGTATCCGACCGCTTTACAGTGAAAAGCGTCGGGAACAGCAGCGACAGGAAGCAAAGAAAAACGGACTGCCGTTTATGGAGAAGGGAGAAATGAATGATGGCAAGAATTGAAAAATGGGATGAAGTGCATGGAAATCAGGCATTAGATGAGAAGATGATGGCATTTCTCGACAGTACTACCGACCAGTATGCAATTTTGCAGCTTCGCCGCAGCGAGGATACGGTATATGAACGCTTTTCGTCTATGCGCGAACTGGAACGGATGGGGCTGGAGCCGGATATTGACCATTATGAAGTGGTTTATACGGCTCCGCTGCTTCCCTACAAGGATCAGAACACGATGTTGGAGGAGCTGTATGCGAAATTCAATGTTTCCCGCCCTGATGATTTTACTGGGCATAATCTTTCTGTGTCTGACATCATGGCTTTACGGCAGAACGGTGTTGTAAGCTGTCACTATGTGGATTCCATCGGCTTCCAGGAACTGCCCGGATTTTTGAAACCGGAGAATTACCTGAAAGCCGCAGAAATGGCGATGGAGGACGATTACGGCATGATTGACGGCGTGATCAATAACGGAAAGAAGGAAGAACCGGCAGAGAAAGCATCGGTTCTGGATCAGCTGAAGGAAAAGCAGGAGGCGGTGCCGCCTGCGCCGCCTCGCAGGTGCTGCGAAGAAAAGGAGTTATAAATGCGTTTTACGGATGACGAATGGATGCTCATTATGCTTTACAGCCCTGGCACACGGACAGGGCTGATTGCAGAGCTTCAGACGATGCAAAAAAGGCTGACGGGCAGAGACAGAAACCTGCGCAAGTGGACGGCCTCGCTGCTTGCGAAACTGGCAGAGATGACGGATGCAGAATATGAGGCACTGGATTTGTATCCAGACGAATAAAGGAGAGGAGGAAAAAAGACAGATGATGACGAAAACGGCTTATTATATGCAGATGGCACAGGAAGCTGCGGCACAGATCACTGGCAGCAAAGAACAGTGGACAGCGTTTCTGACCACATCCGCACGGCTTTATAAGTATCCCTTTGCGGAACAGCTGATGATCTATAAGCAGAGACCAGAAGCAACGGCCTGTGCAGAGTACGATCTCTGGAATGATCGGATGAACCGCTATGTGAAGCGTGGCTCCAAGGGCATTGCTCTTTTGGATATGCGCGGGGAGCAACCGAAATTGCGGTATGTATTTGATGTGGCAGATACCGGCGAACGGAAGAATTCCCGCCCGGTACAGCTCTGGAAAATGAATGCGGAGCATGAGCAGCCAATCATTCGGGCACTGGATGCAGCGTTTGATGTTCCTGCAGGTGCCGGGTCTCTGGAAAATCATATCATGGAAGCGGCGGAACGCCTTGCAAGGGATTACTGGGAGGAAAACCGCAGGCAGATTAGTGACATCGTTGCTGATTCCTATCTGGAAGGGTATGATGAACTCAACATCGGAGCTTCCTTTAAGAGAGCTGCCGCTGTCAGCATCGCATTTTACGTCTTTACCCGGACGGTAGGCAATGCAGATGACTATTTTGAACACGAGGATTTTCTGGACATCTTTGATTTTAATACGCAGGCTGCCGCCAATGTGCTGGGAACTGCGGTCAGCGAAATGTCCAGCCAGATCTTCCGGGAAATTGAACGCACGATCCGAACCTATGAAAGAGATAAGCAGGCAGAAAGGAGCCAAAACTATGATGGAGCTGAATTACACGAAGAACGGCGATTACCTGATTCCGGACATCCAGTTGTCGGTGCAGGAACAGAAGCCCCTGGGCAAGTACGGGAGGATGCGCAGAGCGTTCCTGCAGGAGAACAACACGCTGCTGTACAATCACCTGATCCTGACCGAGAAGCTGTATCCGCACCTGTGGGAGATTCAGAAGACCGCTACCGCACGGATGGAGCAGATGATGGCGGAGCTTCTGAAAGCGAATCCGGCACCGGACAAGAAATCGAACCAGATGGCCTGGGTGCAGCACATGAACATGCTGAAAGCGCAGGCAGAGGAAGTTATTCTGACGGAACTTATCAACAGTTAAACTTCATGAGTCTGTTTCAGTCCGAAGCAGAGCAGATTCAGAAAATTGATGCGGCGGCAGAACATGCAGCCAGAGAAGCGGAGAGCGAAAAGCCCTCCGCTTTTGTCATTTCTGAGGATGAAATCGACCGGATGCTGCGGACCGGTTCTAATTTTGAAGGCGGAAAGATCCGTATTTATGCGCTGTATCAGCAGCAAGGGGACGCAAAAGAACGAGCTGCATTCTTGAAAGCGGAATACGGTCTCGGTGGCCACAGCTATACCTTTATGGATGGCAGTCGCGGTTTTGCCGATTATAACGGAAGAGGTATTCTGCTTCGCAATTATGACCATGACCGGGAAGTGCGACTCACATGGTCGGCAGTGGATAAGCGGTTAGACCGGCTTGTGGAAAATGATCATTACCTGACCGCGCTGGAAATGGAAGAGTATCGGAAGCTGGAGCAGGAATACGGCGCGCCGCTTCCTATGCCGACTGCCGCCCATGTGTTTCCGCCAACGCCACCGGAACGCTACGATACCGGAAATGAGCATGTGGACAACATGCTGAATACGGCTGCGGATGTATATGCCCGGAGTGAACTGGCGGCACCACAGCGGTTTACCGTGATGGAGACAGACGATGGTTATGCGGTCTGGGATGATATTCAGGACGGCATTCATGTGGAGCCGGATGGTGTCAGCGAAGAGTTTACCAGCGAATGGGAGGCAGAGACCTACCGCCAGCAGTTGATTGAAAAAGTTCAGGAACGGGAAGCAAAAGACTGGCTCTATGTTGAACAGAGCAAGCAGAATTTGCAGCAGGACATTCCATTTCTGGATGTGGAATCCGAAGAAGCACCGGAATCGGCTCACGCAGAGACAGATCCTCTGGTGCTGGAAATGCAGGAACACGCCAGAGAACTTGCCAGAGAGTCAGGCTATGCACCGGATGAACGATTTGTTGTCACGATGACCGGCGAGAACTTCCCGGATTCTAAGGATGCGTTTGCCATCTGGGATTATGTTAAAGAAGAGTATTACGGATATTCGGACGGAAAAGTGCAGACATTTGCCGATTATGTGAGTGCGTCAGAGGCGTTGCAGGAGATTCGCGGCAGGAATATGGAGGCTGAAAAAGAGCCTGCAACTGTGCAGCCAGAACCGGCAGCTCCGGTGCAGCCAGATTATCGTGTCGGCGATACGCTGTATCTGGACGGAAAGGAATTTACGATTGAAAAAGTCGGGCTTTTTGATGTGGGGCTTCGGGACCCGGATTCCGTGTATCCGACCTTCCGCTCGGAAAGCAAAGAAAATCTGGCAAGACTTTTGGAGCATGAGGAAAATGTTCACCTGCATAATCTGGTGGTTGATCTGAATCCCGGCAGAGAAAAGCAAAGTGAGGAACAAAAATCAGTAATTCCAGAGACAGAGCCGGAGAACACTCATGCAGAAAACTATCGTATCAACAGCTTTCATCTTGGCGAAGGCAGTCCTAAACAGAAATTCCGTGCCAACATGGATGCCATCTACACGCTGAAAACCTTAGAAAACCAGCACAGGGATGCGACACCGGAAGAACAGGAAACACTGGCCAATTATGTCGGCTGGGGCGGGCTGGCAGATGCCTTTGACGCAGAGAAAGCTGCCTGGACAGGCGAATATAAGGAACTGAAAGCAGCTCTTACGGAAGAAGAATATGCCGCAGCCAGGGCTTCGACTCTGAATGCGCACTACACCAGTCCTACCGTGATCCGTGCAATCTATGAAGCGTTGGACGGTATGGGATTTGAGAAAGGCAATATCCTGGAACCGTCGATGGGTGTCGGCAACTTCTTCGGTATGCTGCCGGATTCCATGCTGGAAAGCAGACTGTATGGTGTGGAACTGGATTCCATCACAGGGCGTATTGCGCAGAAGCTGTATCCGCAGGCAGAAATCAAGGTGGCAGGTTTTGAAACCACCGACCGCCGCGATCTCTATGATCTGGCCGTGGGCAATGTGCCATTTGGCAACTACCGTGTCAGCGATAAACCCTATGATAAGCTCGGTTTTTCTATCCACAACTATTTCTTTGCCAAGGCATTGGATCAGGTTCGTCCCGGTGGCATCATGGCCTTTGTTACCAGCCGCTATACGATGGATGCCAAGAATCCGGACGCACGAAAGTATCTGGCGCAGCGGGCAGAACTGCTGGGAGCCATCCGACTTCCCAATAATGCATTCCGTGCCAATGCCGGTACAGATGTAGTGTCGGATATCATTTTCCTGCAAAAGAGAGACCATCCCATTGATATCGAGCCGGATTGGGTGCATCTGGGGCTGACTTCGGAGGGCATAACCCTCAATAGTTATTTCATTGACCACCCGGAAATGGTGCTGGGTGAGATTACAACGGAAAGCACCCAGTACGGCAAGGAAGAATGTACGGTCATTCCGATTCCGGATGCAGATTTGGGAGACCAGCTGCATGAGGCTGTGCAGCATATCGGCGGCCACTATGAAGCGCAGGAGCTGGCACCGGAGGAAGAACTGTCCTTGCAGGGCGAAACCATTCCGGCAGACCCCAATGTAAAGAACTTCTCCTATGCAGTAGTAGATGGGGATGTCTACTTCCGTGAGAACAGCATCATGCGGAAAGCTGACCTTTCTGCGACGGCCACCGGCAGGATCAAGGGCATGGTGGAGCTTCGCACCATCGTGCAGGAACTGATTGACTACCAGCTGAACGATTATCCGGAGGACGCGATTGCCCAGAAACAGCGGGAACTGAATGTAGCCTATGACCGATTCGCCGATCAGTATGGGCTTATCAACTCCCGTGCAAATGCGCAGGCTTTTTCGGAAGATTCATCTTATTATCTGCTCTGCTCTCTGGAAAATGTGGATGAAAACGGCAGGCTGGAATCCAAGGCAGATATGTTCACCAAACGGACGATTCGACCGGAACGGGCTGTTACCAGCGTAGATACTCCGGCAGAAGCTCTGGCAATCTCTATCGGAGAGCGCGGCAGAGTGGATTTGCCCTATATGTCGGAGCTTTTAGGTACACCGGGAGAATATGAAAAAATCCGGCAAGAACTGCATGGTGTCATTTTCAAAGACCCGATGACGCAGGGCGGCGAGGAAAACGGATGGGTGACGGCTGATGAATATCTGTCCGGCAATGTCCGTGAAAAGCTCCGTGTGGCAGAACTGGCTGCGGCTTCTGACCCTGCCTTTGCGGTAAATACAGAATATCTGAGAAAGGCGCAGCCGAAAGACCTGGATGCGTCGGAGATTGATGTGCGCCTTGGTGCTACATGGGTAAATCGAGATTATATCCAGCAGTTCATGGAAGAAACCTTTGAACCGCCGTTTTATCTGCGCCGGAACATTGAAGTGAAATTCTCTCCCATGACGGCAGAGTGGCAGATTACCGGTAAGAGTACACCGAGCCGGAATGATGTTCATGCTTATATGACCTACGGCACCAGCCGAGCCAATGCCTACCGGATTCTGGAGGATACGCTGAATCTGCGGGATATCCGTATCTATGATACCGTGGAGGATGCAGACGGTAAGCAAAAGCGGGTTCTGAACAAAAAGGAGACCACCCTTGCCCAGCAGAAACAGCAGGCCATTAAGGATGCGTTCCAGAATTGGGTGTGGAAAGACCCTTATCGACGTGCGGAACTTGTGGAAAAGTATAACGAGCTGTTCAACAGTACCCGTCCTCGTGAGTACGATGGTTCTCATATCCGCTTTGGCGGCATGAATCCGGAGATTCGGCTGCGGGAACACCAGCAGAATGCCATTGCTCATGTGCTGTACGGCGGCAATACGCTGCTGGCTCACGAGGTAGGTGCCGGTAAGACTTTTGAGATGGCAGCTTCTGCTATGGAGGCAAAACGGCTGGGACTGTGCCAGAAATCCATGTTTGTCGTTCCGAATCATTTGACCCTTCAGTGGGCAAACGAGTTTCTGCGTCTGTATCCGAGCGCAAAATTGCTGGTGGCAAGCAAAAAGGACTTTGAAACTGCCCGCAGAAAGAAGTTCTGCGCACGAATTGCTACTGGTGATTACGATGCAGTCATCATCGGGCATTCCCAGTTTGAGAAAATTCCGGTGTCCGCAGAACGGCAGGAGCGGATTTTGACTGCCCAGATTGATGAAATCGAAAACGCCATTGCTGAGATGAAATCCCAGAATGGCGAACGTTTCTCCATCAAACAGATGGAAAAGACCCGGAAAGGATTGGAGGCGAGATTGGAGAAACTTCGGGCAACCGACCGAAAAGACGATGTGATTACCTTTGAGCAGCTGGGCGTAGACCGACTGTTTGTAGACGAAGCACATGCCTTTAAGAATCTGTTCCTCTACACAAAAATGCGCAATGTTGCAGGCTTGTCCACATCGGAAGCGCAGAAATCTTCGGATATGTTTATGAAGTGCCAATATATGGACGAGTTGACAGGCGGGCGCGGCATCATTTTTGCGACCGGCACCCCGGTTAGCAACAGCATGACGGAGCTTTACACCATGATGCGGTATCTCCAGTACGGCACGTTGCAGCAGAAAGGGCTGACCCATTTCGACAGCTGGGCTTCTACCTTTGGTGAGACCACCACGGCCATTGAGCTGGCACCGGAAGGAACCGGATACCGGGCAAGAACGAGATTTGCAAAATTCTTCAACCTGCCGGAGCTGATGAATATGTTCAAGGAAGTGGCAGATATCAAGACTTCCGATCAGCTGCATCTGCCGGTGCCGGAGGCAAAATTTGAAACCGTGGTGGTGCAGCCTTCGGAGCATCAGCAGGCGATGGTGGCGGAGCTTTCGGAACGGTCGGCGGCTGTGCATTCCGGTGTGGTAGACCCGTCGGTCGATAACATGCTGAAAATCACATCGGATGGCAGAAAGCTGGGACTGGATCAGCGATTGATGAATCCGCTCCTGCCGGATGACCCAAATAGCAAGCTCAACGCCTGTGTGCGGAATGTGCTTCGGATTTATGAGGAAGGACAGTCGGATAAGCTGACCCAGTTGCTGTTCTGCGACCTCAGCACGCCGAAGAACGATGGAACCTTCAATGTCTATGAGGATATCCGCGCCAAACTAATTCAGTCCGGTGTGCCGGAAGAAGAAATCGCATTTATTCATGATGCCGATACTGAGGCAAAAAAGAAAGATTTGTTTGCCAAAGTGCGTACCGGACAGGTACGGGTATTGTTAGGTTCGACACAGAAGATGGGTGCAGGCACGAACGTGCAGGACAGACTGGTGGCCGTGCATCATCTGGATGTAGGCTGGCGGCCTGCGGACATGACCCAGAGAAACGGTCGCATCATCCGTCAGGGAAACCGAAACAAAGAGGTGCAGGTTTATCAGTATGTGACGGAAGGAACCTTTGACGCTTACCTCTATCAGACACTGGAGAATAAGCAGAAGTTTATTAGTCAGATTATGACCAGCAAATCTCCGGTTCGTTCCTGTGACGATGTAGATGAGCAGGCTCTTTCCTATGCGGAGATCAAGGCACTTTGTGCAGGAGATCCGCAGATCAAGGAGAAAATGGACTTGGATGTAGATGTTGCAAGGCTGAAAGTATTGAAGGCAGACCATCAGAGCCAGCAGTACCGCTTGGAGGATAAGCTGATGAAATATTTCCCTGCGGAAATTGAGAAAACGCAGGGGTTCATCAAGGGCTTTCAGTCGGATATTCGGACGGTGGCAGCACATCCGCTGCCGGAAGAAGGGTTCTGCGGCATGGAGGTAAATGACACACGCTTTACTGAAAAAGCAGAGGCCGGTGAAGCAATCCTCGCAATCTGTAAAACCAATCAGAGGTTGGAGCCGGTGCCGCTTGGCAGCTATCGCGGTTTCAAGATGGAGCTGGCATTTGACAGCTTCCAGAAAGAGTATCAGGTACTGTTGAAAGGTGAGATGACCCACCGAGTGCCCATCGGCACCAGTGCTGCGGGCAATATCCAGCGTCTGGATAATGCTCTTGCCGGGATTCCTGCAAGACTGGAAAAGGCGGAACAACAGTTGGACAATCTCAGGAGCCAGCAGGAAGCGGCGCAAGCCGAGCTTGGAAAGCCGTTCCCCCAGGAGGCAGAACTGGCGGAAAAGAGTGCAAGACTGGCAGAACTGGACGCACTGCTGAATATGGATGATCGTGGAAATGATGATCCTGACCGTGAAAAAACAACGGAAAAGCCGTCTGTCCTGGCAGAGCTGCGTGACCGTGCAGGGCGCATTCCGCCGATGACACATCGAGATGATGAGGAGGTGGCACTATGAGTGTTCGGGAACACTGGATCAATGTCCGGGTAAACCCGGAAGAGCTGGCGAGGATTCGTGAAAAGCAGAAAGAATTGGGTATTCGGAATACCGGTGCCTATATGAGAAAAATGGCGATGGACGGGTACTGCGTGAATCTTGATTTGTCGGATGTGGCGCAGGTATCCACCCTTCTTCGCCGATGCAGCAACAACCTGAACCAGTACGCAAAACGAGCCAATGAATCCGGAAGCATCTATGCGGAGGATATCCGGGATTTGCAGAAGCGGCTGGATGAACTCTGGGAGATGCAGAAGCTGATCCTGAAGAGACTTTCTGTTATTCGCTGAAGGCGCAAATGTGCGGGATTTCTACAGCACATGGCACAGATGAAACTGTCTGTGCCGTTACATAATTTTTTGCAGGCCTTCCTCTTGACATCGTGGTGTTTGGCAAGCGTGAACGGTAAAATGTAGATGAAAAGAAAAACGAAAGGGTGAAATCCATGAAGATCGTATGTTTTTTGTTGAAGCTGATGCTGAAAATCCTGTTGCTGCCGGTTGCATTTTTTCTGCGATTTCTATGCTTTATCTGGAATCTGCTGATGCAGCTATCCCTGCGGGTACTTTCGCCGGTTATGCTTTTCATTCTTGGCTGCGGCATCTATTCTGTAGTTCGGGCGAGCTGGACGGATGTGTTCCTGCTGACCCTGATTGAGATGGGGCTGTTCGCAGCTGCGGTTGGTGCGGGCGGCATCATGGAACTGATGGAACAGCTGTGTGAGCGTGTAGAGGATGTTTTGACAATTTGAGTTCAGGAGGTATTAGATGGATATTCAGTTTATGAAAGATTATTATGATTTACGGTACGAGGAAACAGATGGAGAGAATCATTTTGTGGATGAGGCAGCTTATCAGGAAAAACAGTCTGAGCAATCGAAGATGGAAGACCAGCTGATGGAGATGGTGGGCGGCAGCGAATCTAATGTGTGGAAACTGTACGAAAGCATCATGTGCGTCTATTTCGATATGGAAGAAATCATCAAGCAGGCCGTTTATTTGCAGGGAGCTCATGACCGGGAACGGATGTTAAAATGAGAATAGTAGATTGGTAAGAGCTGCCTTCAGGTAGCTCTTTTTAGATGGAGGAATATGAAAATGGCGGCTACAAGACTAATTGCGCTGCATATCAATAAAGGAAAGACGGTAGCGCAGTGCCTGGCTGACCGTACTGATTATTCTGAGAATGCAGCAAAGACGGAAGGTGGAAAATACATCAGTGCGTATGCTTGTGACGCAAAGACCTGTGATGAAGAATTTCTGCTTTCCAAACGGCAGTATGAGCATATCACGGGAAGAACCCAGGCGCATGATGTGATTGCATATCAGATTCGGCAGTCCTTTAAGCCCGGAGAAATCACGCCGGAGGAGGCGAACAAGGTTGGGTATGAGACGGCCATGCGATTCACCAAGGGAAAACACGCATTTATCGTGGCAACTCATGTTGATCGTGCGCACATTCATAACCACATTATTTTCAATTCGACTACATTAGACTGCACCAGAAAATTCCGAGATTTTCGCTTATCCGGTCTTGCACTGGCAAGGCTCAGTGATATCGTCTGCCTGGAACACCGGTTGTCGGTCATTATCCGGAAGCCCTATGGAGAGCGGCAGAAGAGAACGGAATATCCGGAGAAAAAATCGCAGCGGGATGAAATCTGCGAGGCCATTGATGCAGCATTGGCAAGAAAACCAAAAGACTTCCGGGAACTCATTGGAATTTTGCAGGAAGCAGGGTACGAGTATAAAGATGGAAAACAGCCTGCCCTGCGGGGAAAAGGCCATGCCAGATTTGCCCGTTTCCGCTCTCTTGGCAAGGGCTATTCAGTTGAAGAACTTTGCGAGGTGCTTGCTGGGAATGCGATTCATAAAAGTAAATTTGCAGAGAAAAACCGCACAAGCGCACGGTCAGTACAGGTGCATCAGAAGTCGGAGCTGTCGTTCCTTATTGACGTCCGTGCTAAAATGCAGGCGGGCAAAGGCGCAGGGTATGCGCGCTGGGCGAAAGTCTTTAATCTGAAACAGATGGCAAAAGCCATGATGTTCATGGAGGAGCATGGAATCAAGAGTTATGCAGAAATGAAAGAAAAGGCAGATGGAATTTCTGAAAAATGTGATGCACTGCTGGAATCTGTAAAGGCAGATGAGGCACGGATGTCGGAAGTGTCGGTGCTGCGGAAGCATCTAATCAATTATGCTAAGACAAAAGATGTTTTTGCCGCATATAAAGCATCCGGCTACAATCGGGAGTTCTATGAAGCTCATCGGGATATGCTGGCCTTGCGCAGCGCAGCAAAAAAGGCGTTTGATGATTATAAGAAAGAGAACGGCTCTGACAAAAAGCTTCCGCGCATCAGCGAGCTGAACGCAGAGTATGCGATGCTCCTGGAACGAAAGAAAAGCTCCTATGCAGAGTACCGCAAGACCAAATCGGAAATGCAGGATTGGCTTGTGGCGCAGAAGGTTGTGCAGGAAATCCTGAAAGAGGACGAACAGAAGAAAGAGCAGCTGCATGAGCAGGAAGTGCGGCAGGAAGAAGAAAACAGGCAAAGTAGTCGATGATGGAATGTCCGGTGCAGTGTGGGTGTAATGCTCATGCTGCACCGGGCTTTTTTTCTTTGGCAGGAACTGCCGTTAAAGCATCCGGAACGGATGCGCAGCTCGATGCCGCAGGCAGCGTTCTATGGGGATTGGGGAGTTTTCCCAACAAGCAGAAAATCGCTTTCGTGTCACGAAAGCCCTGCTTGCGAATTACATGTTTCTTAGTTTTAGATATACAACAAGTTTCTAAACAACGACATTTTGAGTTGATTCTGGAAAGAACTTAGTGTATACTTAATTCTGATATATTGCGCCATTTTGGGCTTAAAACAAAGATTTTGAGGAGGCGTCAAACCAATGGCATTGCGTATTCCTTGGGATATTGAAGAAGCGGTGCTGATGCTTGATATGCTTCTCAAATCTATAGATGGAAAACTTACAAGAAAAGAGGCAATTCGTCAAGTTTCTGAGAAGCTGCGCAGACGCGCAGTAAATAGAGGAATAACGATTGATGATATCTTCAGAAATGAGAATGGGATCACATTCCAGATGTCAGCTTTGGAAGTTGCCTATACCGGAAGGAAAACAAAACTAAAACAACCCACAAAGCTCTTCGTGGAAACTGTAAATTTGTATAGGAATAATCGAGAGTTTTATGAAGAAATACTTAAGGAGACTGAGAACGTGGTTGAGCCAAAGCCTGTGCAGGATGAATTCTGCTCGTATCTTTCGATGCAAATGCCGACGTTTCAGCTGTCAGATGTGTATCTGATGCTTTCGGATATTGAAAAATTTTGCTTGGAAAGAAAAATTCTTAAGAATAAACTTTTTGAAACAACTGACCTCGAGACAATCAAACGAGTTGTTCGGACGGTTGATTCTAACCGAGTCTTTCGCTTCTCTTATAAGCAAAATCTGAAAAAGATGTCGACCGTAATTCATGCGTACTACACTTTTCTGAAGTCTTATAAGTCTGATGGAGAAAAAAAGGAAGTAAAGCCGATTATTCAGGATGAAATACCTTCTTCGCTTGATACAGATAGTATGAAGCAGATGGATGAGACTGTGAGTCGGCAGGCTATCTCCGTGCCTGCAATCGAAAGAACCAAATTAACGGATTTAGAGGAAAGACAGAAGTTCAATGACTGGATGCTAAGTTCAGGAATGTCAAAGGCCACGATTACGAGTTATATGTCTTCTTTTGGCCAGTGTGTAAAGCTTGTAGCAAACTATAAATTGTGCGAGACGAGCCTTTGGAATGTATCGAACGCAATAGATGCCAGCAATATCTATGATCAGCTGTTTGGCATTTCTGGATTTTACGAATATAACAAGCAACAGCACAACCGATTTAGTGCCGCATTTCGTAAATTCATTGAATACAGATCAGGAGGTAGCCCGGCAAGCTTGAATCCCTCGCAGCCGGCACGATTTGCGATTGAAAAAATGGCAACGAGAAGGAAGGAGAATGATCCTGTACTTATTCGTTACAAGGAATTGCTTGCTAAGTACTTTCAGAAGGGATTTCGCATGGAATCCTCACTGGATATGAAAAAGCTTCATAGGTTTTATCAGCAGCAATATGGAGCAGAGCTTTCTGATGAGGACAATCTTGTTTGCCAGGACATCGGCTCAGTAACAATTCTTCATGACGGAAAAGCTTATCTTCCGGATTCGATGCTATCGCAGGAGAAAAAAGAAAAGCTGCTGCAGTATATAGAGGATAAATTCAGTTCTGGTTGTGCTGCCATCTATTACGGTGCATTATTTTCGGAGTTTGAGGAAGTTTTACAGGGTGAGCATATTTATACGCCTGAGATGTTAAAGACTTATCTGTCATACATCAACAAGGGAAATTATGTTCTTCAGCGCAGCTATCTTGCTAAGGACTACACCGTACAAATGAATCCTGAAGATGACATCAGAGAGTATCTTAAAGAAGCAGCCGGACCTGTTGAAGTGGAGCGACTTGCTGCTGAGCTTTCTTACATTCCGGAACAGAAAATTAAGTTTGTCCTTAGCACTAATAATGATTTCATCTGGAACACAACAGGCGAGTATTTCTATGAGGATTGTGTCCATTTCAGCAATTCTGAATTGGAGTGGATTTCTCAATTCATCTTGGATGGTATTGAAGAACGGGACTTTGTTACTGGCAATGAACTCGTTGAAGCAGTAGAGACACATTTTCCTGACATTAAAGAAATGTACCAGTGGATTGCGCCGATCGGTATGAGAAATGTTATCGGGTATAAGCTGAACGATAGATTTTCCTTCAATGGTAATATTATCAGCAAGTATGGCGAGGATTTGTCCATGGCAGAAGTGTATGCAAAGTACTGCCGTAAACATTCTCGATTTACCTTGGATGAGCTGAATGTTCTGAAACAGGAACTTGGTTCTACGATTTATTTTGATGAAATTTATGCCAATTCTCTGCGCATAAGTCAAAATGAGTTTGTCTCTCAGGATATGGCGCAGTTTGATGTTGAAGCAACTGATGAGGCAATCGGGCGAATTTGCACAGGGCAATATATGTCGCTTCAGGGAATTCGTGACTTTGGAACATTTCCGTATGCCGGTTATCCGTGGAACGAATATCTGCTGGAGCATTTTGTCGCAAATTACAGCCAGAAATTCAAGTTGCTCCACATTGGGTACAGTGCCAATATGTGCGCTGGCGCTATTGTAAAACAGGCATCCTCCTTTGGGAATTTTAATGCTCTTCTGGTTGAGATTCTGGCAAACAGTAATATTGTGCTGAATGAAGATTCTGCATTGGAATATCTGCGACAGCAGGGATATATCGCCCGTAGACGCTACAGCGATATAGGAAGAATAGTAACCGAGGCGAAAGTGGTCCGGTCAAAGAAAGGATAAGATGAAATATGTACTCCTATGATTGGGACCCATCTACTGGAGGCTATATACTGAACAGTACTCCGCTGAATTTCAGTAAAGAGCCTCGTCCGGTATATTACAAGGAATTGGATATGCTGGGCTTTGACCGGTATTGGGATTATGAAAAGGACGACACTTACCCCTATATGTGGGCAGAAGCAAATACTTATTGGTATCGTGGGCGAAAGATTGCCCAGACCAAGGGTGGATCATTATGCTCTCCGCCTGAAATAGCAATCTTAGAAGAAGCGGAGCCACAGGGTGGAAAATTACGTTTTGTTGATGTGCCTGCAATGGTAAGTAAAAATGCTCCGTTCATGGAAGGCTTTGTTCAGGAAACAATCAAAAAGGTATATAACACCTATGTTGAATATCAGAAAAAAGCTGATGTTTTTTACGTAGCTTTCAGTGGAGGAAAAGACAGTATTGTAACTCTCGATATCGTGCAAAGAGCACTTCCCCATAATGCGTTCAAGGTTCTCTTTGGTGATACAGGGATGGAATTTCCCGACACTTACAAGACAGTAGATTTAACTGAAGAATGGTGCAAAAACTTGGGCATTGAGTTCATTCGTGCAAAATCAGAGCTTTCACCCGAATATACCTGGCGACAGTTTGGCCCACCGGCAACGGTCACAAGATGGTGTTGCAGTGTTCACAAGACAGCACCTCAGGTGATAGCACTTCGCGAATATACTGGTAAGCACAATTTCACCGGAATGGCGTTTATTGGGGTTAGAGGAAGTGAAAGTTTATCTCGCAGCGAATACGATTATGTTAGCCTTGGAGAAAAACACAAGGGGCAATACAGCTGTAACCCTATTCTCGAATGGAATTCCGCTGAACTATTTTGCTACATCTATGCAAACGACTTGATTTTAAATGAAGCGTATAAGAAAGGTAACAGAAGGGCAGGATGCTTAGTCTGTCCACGTGCTGCTGAGAGAAATGAGTATATGAGTAGGGAATGCTACCCAGATTCGTTCGATACTTATGCAAACATCATCAGAGAGTTGTATAAACAACACCTACCGGATAAGGATGTTTTGGAGGATTTCATTGCGAACGGTGGGTGGAAAGCTCGCAAGAATGGACGAGATCTTTCAATTAGTATGGGATATGAAGAAAAAACCACAAAAACGGAGAATGTAATTGAAGTTCACAATCCTAAGGTAGATTGGAAAATATGGATAAAAACCATCGGCGTACTCTTAAATGATGAATCACCGTATAGGATGTTGTTCCGCAATGAGGAAATTACCTTTACTCTGAATCCTATCAAGGATGGCTATGAGGTTCGATATGATAGAGAGTATTCTAAACGCAATCCGTTGTTTGTGAAACTCTTTAAAAATGTTTTTCGTAAATCGGCGTGTTGCATCGGGTGTAGAGAATGCGAAGCTGACTGCCATAATGGTTGCATTTCCATGGTAAATGGTAAAGTGACGATTAGTGAACAATGTGTACATTGCGCGCAATGTCATAAAGTTGAAAAGGGCTGTTTGGTTTATAAGTCCTTAGAAATGCCAAAGGGAGGTTTATCGATGTCTGCAAATAAAAGCCTTAACTGCTATTCACATCACGCTCCAAAAGCTGACTGGTTTAAGCAGTACTTTGAGTACAAAAACGATTTTGATCAGAAGCATTCTCTGGGTTCACAGATGTACAGTTTTTTTAAGCGTTTTCTGAGAGATTCAGAGTTGCTTGATGAAGGTGGATTTACTAGGACTGCTCAAATAATTGATAAGATTGGTTTGGATGAGCCTGCCGCATGGGGCATCATGTTCACAAACTTATCTTATACGCCTCAAATCAACTGGTTTGTTAAGCGTATGAATATGGGAGAGACTTACAGCAAAGAGTACACACTTTCTTTGCTTGTGCAGGATGGTGCAAAAGAAAGCTGGGTAAATGATATCTGGAGCTCGTTTGGTAGGTTCGTTGATTTGCCTTTTAACGAAGTTGGTATGGGACACGCATATAAAGAAAAGAATCGGGTTGTATCTATTACAAGATCTCCTTGGGAATACCCGGAGCCTCTTGTCGTTCTTTACTCTCTCTATAAGTTTGCAGAGGCGTGCGATGGTTACTATCAGTTCACACTGACACGTCTCTTGAATCATGATATTGACAGTGATGGCGTAAGCCCGACGGAAATTTTCGGAATTGACAGAGATAAGATGGAGAAGATTCTCAACGGCTTGAGCGTAAACTATCCTGAGTTCATCAACTGCTCATTTACGATTGACCTGGACAACATATCGCTACGCAGTGACAAGACATCAGCAGATGTTCTTAGTCTATTCTGATAAGGAGGGATGGCAATATGCTGGATAAATACCGTGACTATTTTGACATTGATCCGGAGTATTTTCCGCAGATCAACGAAAAAGTAATAAATAACAATCCGGATATCTGGAAGAAGTTCTATCCGCATGAAACCTTTATAAAGCTTCTGAAGGATACTGTAAGTGTTCTCTCCAGAAAGCAGAAAGTGTCCATTTGGGTTGAAGGTGCCTATGGTACCGGTAAATCTCATGCTGTGTTAACTTTGAAGAAGTTGCTTGAGGCTTCGCCGGAGGATACAAAGGCTTACTTTGATAAATATCCGGATCAGCTTAGCAATGATTTATATAATCAGTTTCAGCAGCTTAAAACCGGAGAGCAGAAGATTTTGACGGTTCACCGATATGGTTCTTCCAAGATTCATGGCGATGACAGTCTGGTTTTTGCCATTCAGGAAAGTATTCAGCACGCATTAAAAGAAAATGGTATGGATACAACTGAGGCAGCATTAAAGGACTCTGTTGTTCAGTGGATTAGCGATTCTCTGAACAAGGATTTCTTCAACAGCCTGCTTACCGGACCGTACCGTCCGATATTCGGTGGCGCAGATGCGGATGCTGTTATTGCAAATCTCAATAGTTTTACTGGTGACAGCCTGATTGAGCTTATGTCGAAGATTACAAAGGTAGCAGAAGAGCGTCATTTGCAGATGCTGCAGCTAGACGCTGACCATCTGACTGCCTGGATTGAGGCTGTCATTCAAGAGAATAATTTGAAGGCAATTATGTTCATCTGGGATGAGTTTACGGAATACTTCCGTAATAACATGCGCAGTCTTACCGGATTCCAGAGAATTGTTGATTTGAGCAGTTCTGCACCTTTTTACATGCTGATTGTCACTCACGATGCTATGCATATCTTCCCTGACGGTGACAAGGAATTCGGCAAGATTAAGGGCAGATTTATTGACCCTATCTGTGAGATATCGCTGCCTGATAATATGGCGTTCCGTCTGATGGGTTCTGCCATGACAAAAAAGGAGGATCCGCAGATTCTGAAGGAATGGGAGGAAACGGTAGACGAGCTATGTGATCGAACAAAGGGTTCCCGCAAGCTGGTTATGCAGAAGGCAAAAATCAGTGACAAGGAGTTGCAGAGCATTCTCCCGATTCATCCGTATACAGCTCTGCTCCTAAAGCATATCTCTGCTACATTTGACTCTAATCAGCGTAGTATGTTTGACTTTATTAAGAACGATCGCGGCGATGAGCTGAAAGGATTTCAGTGGTATATTGATAATTATGGACCTTTCGATACCAATCCGCTTCTGACTATTGACGAACTCTGGGACTTCTTCTATGAGAAGGGCAAGGAATATCTTGCTCACGATATTCGCAGCATTCTCGACTACTATAATGCTGCCAAGGATCAGAATCTGAGTTCCGATCATCGCAGAGTTCTGAAAGCAGTACTGCTAATGCAGGCAATCTCTCAGAAGGTAGGCAGCTCTGTCGATCTGTTTGTACCAAATGTTGAAAATATTGACCATGCATTTGAAGGTTCTGATTTGGACCAGGGCCTTGCCGGGCGCCTGGCGACTGAAATGGATAGAGAAAAAATCCTTTATCAGCAGCCTATCGGTGGAGGTAAGTATCAGTTTGCTGCCCGTATGTCTGTTACAGATGACAGTGTAATTGAAGAACTGAAGGATCAGATGCGCAAAAAGACAACCATTGAACTGGTGGAGCAGGGCGAAATCTCTGAAGCCATCTCTTTAACAGGTGCTTTGAAGGCGCGATTCCATTTGGAATGTGCTTCCGCCAGCGACTTGAAGTCTAAGGCTAACAGATTGCGCAATCTGGAGTCTTCTCTTGGAAACAAGCTCATGGCGATTATGACTTTTGCCAGAGATGACAAGGAAAGCGTTGCAATCGGAAAGATGATTAATGAACTGCTGAAGGATGATTCCTATCATATCACCTTTATTGATGCATCTATCACTCCTCTCGGAAATGATTTGCTTGATCAATATGCAAACGCAATGGCAAATGCGACCTACCAGAAGGGCAAAGACAATGACTTGTCTCGTCAATATGAGCGCGACGCAAAAGATATTCTGAAAAAATGGCGTCAACGAATCGAGAATGGGGAGTATCGCATCTATTCTAAGCAGAAGCCTGCCGGCGAACGCGCAACTACGCAGGCCGCATTGTACGCTGAATTGACTCTCATCAACAGTACCATTTATCCACTTTCACTTGAAACCGGATCTGCGGTTCCTTCGTCAATGTGGGATCTAAATGCAGTGAAGTTTGGTGTTGAAGCAGCGGTTGCTGAGGATACGACGAAAAAGGGCGTTTTCAGCTCCTCTAACCCGAACACAAAACTGGAAAACTTTATTGGTGAAGACGCTTGGAAGCATCCGAATTATTGGGTGGATAAACCGTATCTCCTTATTTCCAAGATTAAGATTGAAGTAGAGAAGATCATTGCTGACGAATTTAAGAAGAATGGTCGCGTCTCGATTCGTCAAATTTATTCGGTATTGATGGATAAGCCTTATGGCTTTATGCCATGCAATTTGTCCGTTTTCGTTTTGGCATTTGTCTTGAAGGAGTATGCTGTCAGTTCGTTCACTTATACAGATGGTCTCACAAACGATGTCATGAGTACAGATAAACTGCGTCTTATGATCGATGAGGTTATCAAACTCCAGAACACTCCGAATCCTCGCTATAAGGATAAGTTTATCGTCACGATGACGCCCGAAGAGCGTAAATTCAGTGACGTTGCTTCTGACATTTTTGGTATTCAGCGCAATCTTTGCACCTCTATTGAACAGACCAGAGAACGCATTAGAGACAAGATGAAGGGACTTTCGTTCCCTATCTGGTGTCTCAAGTATATTCTTGATACCGAAAACCTGAAGACTGAAAAAGATATCATGGTGGAGCTGATTGATGGTTTCAGTGATATCGCGAACAGCGGAGCTGCAAGCAAGAAAACTGATAGCGATATTGCCATCTCTATTGGAGCACTGTGTATTAAACATGAGGATACGTCTGTTGGTTTGAAATCAATCCTTTCCTCTGCTAAGTGCAAAGAAGGTATGGATGCATATCTTCATCAGTTTGAAGGCGGTGAGTTGGTCAAGCTGGCTGAAACTGTAAGTGATAATGGGCAGTACATCAATCGGCTGAGAAAAAAATTTGATGCCGATGCTGCAAATTGGGTATGGAACAAAGAAACGGCTGACCAGAAAATTCGTGAGGTTATTCTGGAATATCGTATTATTGTGGAGAGCAATAAGGTCAATCCTCGTGCTCTTACATTTGATAACGCTGTGCAAGAATGGTGTACAAAGTGTAAGACAATCAGAATGTCATATTTGTGTGCAGAAAACTACTGGAATGATCAGAAAGGTTTCATGAGCCAGCTGTATAACATCAAGAAATCCGGTTCTTTGCCTGAATCTCAACGCGAGAATTTCTTGAATCAACTGACTCTCCACGCAAATGACTTTGTTTCTTATTGTTCTAACCAGCTTGAGATCTTTAAGCAGGCATGTTCGTTCTATTTGAGTGAATTCACAGATGATGAGATTCGAGATCTGTATCAGGCTATCAAGGGCAATGATGTCTTCACAATGGAACGCTCAGATTATGTAAATTTGATTAAGCAGACCGTTAATGAATTCAAGCTTACCCGTAAATCCATGCAGCTTCGCAAGCTGTGGAGCGAAAAGACAGGTACAGAATCGCCGAAGAAGTGGTCTGAGCAATTCAAAACACCTGTTCTTTGCATGGTTCCGGAGACGGAAATTGAACAGGCTCGTGCTGCATTTGATACCTTAAATCGTAACCAGCCGGACGCAGGTTCTATTGATAAGGCACTGGAATATCTGGAATCTGCTGGCTTCTATGATTCCTTAAAGGATGGAAAAGCAAGGGATGCAGCTTTTAAGCGGTGCATTATCAAAAACTATGACGTCATTCTGACGGATCTAGATGATGTAAGAAATTATTTAGTTCGTACTGTTGGATCACCGTATTCTTGGCTTGGTCTGCCTTCTGTTGAGACCAAGCTCAAAGAGATGGCACAGGCTAAATACGATGAGACAGGTTGCGATACTGCGCTTGAGAAAATAGACAGCATGGATGTTGAGGACGTAAAGCGCTATTTAAAGCAGCTGATTAGGGGAAATATGACTGTCGGCATCGAGATTATCAAGGACAACTAAGAAAGGGGGCACTATCTTGACACTTGAAAGATGTTATAGTTCGATAGACCGCTATCTCAATAGAGAAGATGAAAGTGCTCCCCGATTTGTAAATGTGGAGTCTGTCGAAGATATGGCTGCTATAGTCGATCATTATAAAGTAGGGGAAAACATCTTTCTGACTGTTGAAAAATACAGTTCAGAAGATGAGAATCCCCGAATTGCAGATTTGCTAAATGATTTGGCTACTTTGCAAGGAAATATCTTTCTGACGGGATTTACCACATGTTGGAAGCTAATCGGAGCAAAAGAACTCTCTTCTCAGCTTACGGCTGTTGCCCAAATGAGTTTAGAGGGTCATGTCGTTGTACTATGTTTTCAATGTCGTGACTATCTAAGCTTCAAAGATTCGCGCTTAAATCGACTGGTTTATAGCGTTGATGGTGTTGCTACGCCAAAGTCCCACATTGTTTTTGTAAACCCGATGCTCCAAGTCACAAACGAAGACTGGGTTGAAGGAATACAGAACTTGCCTGCATTTATTGAAACTACAGATGCTGATACTTTGTATGTAAAAACAAAGCATCATCCAGAGGAATATCCCTATGCACTATTTAGGATATCTGAGGAAGCGAATCCATATGATGCCGTGTGCTGTATTGATCAGTCCACCGAAGCGATGGCCAAAGACATGGGCACAGATGAGCAATGGGCCTATGCTCTTTCTCTCCTGCAGGAACAAGGAGATTGGGCCAACGCCATAAATCACGAGATTGGTTTGTACAGCAATTTGGAATTGTTTATCAATGCTTCACAGGATTATACCGACGCGAAGAAATGGCTATATTTCATTGCTCTTAAACGGTTTGGTGCTAAAAATGAGTGCCTCGAACTGGCAAGTCATAAGGCGCATGCTTATGAAGATCTTGTCCATTGGATTGTTCGAGGTCTTGTGGATTTAGACTGCAAATCGCCTGACTTCTGGAAGTTGTACGATTGCCGCAAGGCTTTATTAAATCAGATGGAAGTTTCTGATGATGAAGTTCTCGACTATTGCAGATATATCAAATGCAAGAAGAAGGATGCCTTGTATTATTTTACGGACTCGCACAGACTTGAGAAGGAGCTTATTCTGGAATGTATTGCCGATTATTCAGGAAGCTTCTCCTATAATGAACTTCGAAGCGTGTTGCAGCATATTTACCCTGACCTGTATGCATACTTGGTGCCATACAAGTTCAATGCAGCTCTGCTGAATCGGTATTTTGAGGATTACAAATTTTGTAAGTTGGAAAACAGAATCACGCCGGAATTCTATAGTCTTGTCGAGGAGCAAGCTGTCAAAAGAGAATACAATCTGCTTCTTCCTGCGCGCTCAGAAAAGATCGAATCCATTGATATGTCTGGTGCATTTGCCTATTTCATAGATGCAATGGGTGTTGAATTTCTGGGATATATCTCGGAAAAAAGCAAGCAGAAAAAACTCCTCCCTAAGATTACGGTTTGTCGCTCTGAGCTTCCGTCGATTACCTCGCGCAACAAAGAGTTCTTAGGCGTTTTTGCAGAACACAATGTTCAATGCAAGAACATTAAGCAGATCGATGATATTAAGCACCATGGGGCGGAAAATTTCACTTTAGAAAATAGCCCATATCCGACACATCTGATTCGCGAGCTGGAAATTATTGACCATGTGCTCGATCTTATCAAGTTGGATCTTGCTAAAGGAAAGTATACCAAGGCAATTCTGGTATCCGATCACGGTGCAAGCCGCTTGGTTGTCCTGAAGAACCAGCTGATTGATGGAGAATTTGACGCCAAGGGAACCCATTGTGGTCGTGTATGTGCATACACAGAGCAAACCGGAAGTATGCCAATGATTGTACAGGCCGGCGAAAATGATGAGTATGCAGTTGTTGCAAATTATGAAAGATTCAAACCTGGACGACTGATGGGCGTTGAGGTACATGGAGGCGCCACCTTGGAAGAGGTTGCCGTGCCCGTTATTGAGCTTTCGTATGTGCCGGGTGATATTGAGATTATCGTACAGACACCACTTGTGATGAGCAGCATCAGAAAACCCCCAATCATTGAATTTTACTCTACAACTAAAATTGACAATATTGTGGTTAATGTAGGAAATACGGAATATAAAGCCAATACAACAGACGGTCATTCCTTCTCAATCGAAATGTCGAAACGAACCAGAGCAAACACATATACAGCTGATGTGTATGTAGGAGGAACTATGATAGCAACTGGGCTGGAATTCAGGATTGAAAAAGAAGGCTTTAAGTCAAATGATATATTGTAAGGGGGTGTTCTTTTGACTGAATTAGAAGAAAAGTTGGTAGAGTGCTTTGATGAGATGGCGGTGTTTAAGGATCTTAAGCAGAGCAACTTTTTCTCGGACTTGAAACTTCCCTCCTTTTTGCGAGATTGGGTATTAAAGAAGTTTGAAGATTCTGAGGGACAGTTTGATATTGAGGAGATAATGGAATTTATCCATACTTTTTTGCCGAATAAAGATGAATGGACGAACATTAAGAATCGTATCATAACTGAAAATGAGCACGTAAAGATTCTTACTCGGATATCCGTCGATATAAGCATTAAAGACCAGATGGTTTCATTCTCTCTTCCGGACTTTGCATTAACCAATGCCGAAACTATAATCGAACCCGATGTTTGGGCTGAATGCAAAGATGAATTAGTCAAGGGAAATGAAATCTGGGGTGTTGTCGAATTGGGGTATCGGCTACCGTCAACGTCTCCTAAACTTCCGGGAAAAATCAAGCTGGTTAGTTTTACGGACTTTTGTCCGTACACGGTTGACTTGGATTATTATAAGGAACTTAGGGCTGAGTTTGATATTCATGAATGGATTGATATACTACTTGGAGCTATTGACTACAATGCAAGTGGATATGCTGACGAAAATCAAAAACGGGCAGTCCTTACAAGACTTCTTCCTTTTGTAGAGAAGAGGCTCAATTTGATTGAATTAGCACCTCCTGGAACCGGCAAGTCCTATATTTTCGGTTCTATCAGCAAATATGGAAATCTTTCAGCGGGATATATGACTCGTGCAAAGCTGTTCTATGATCTGAGCAAACGTCAGCCGGGGCTTGTCTATAACAATGACTATGTAGCGTTTGATGAAGTTCATAAGCTAAGATTCCAAGACGAGAAACAGATGGGGGGGTCTCTCCAGACTTATATGGAAAACGGTAAGGTTTCTATTCCAGGTCACGATGGAACGGCTGACGCCGGAATGATCTTGCTGGGCAATATTGAAAAGAAGGACATGGATGAAACTATGCCGATGTTTGACAAACTTCCGGCGCTATTCCATGATTCTGCGATGGTCGACCGTTTTCATGGTTTTATTAAGGGGTGGGATATTCCTCCGATGACCAATGCGATGAAGATATCTGGATGGGGGCTGAACTCAGAGTATTTCTGCACGATAATGCATTTGCTGCGTGAAGATCCCAGCTACAGAGTAATTGTAGATAAACTGGTTGAAGTGCCTGGTGATGCATATATCCGCCATGTGGAAGCCGTGAAGAGAGTTACTACTGCTTACTTAAAGCTCTTCTTCCCTCATGTACGCAGTGCACAGGATGTTAATGTGCGTGAATTTACAAAGTACTGCCTTCGTCCGGCTATTGAGATGCGTAAGAATATCTGGCGGCAACTTGCCATAATGGATCCGGCCCAGTACAGAAAGGAAGACCGTGAAATGCCCGTATTCACGGTAAGGGAGTTGTCTAATGAAAACTAAATGTGTGATTTGTGGCAAGGAGATCCGAGAAAAGAATGTCTTAGGAATCAACAAGAAACTGCTTGGCGAAGACATTATCAACTTTTATTGTATGGATTGCCTTGCGGATTATCTGGATGTTACAGTTGATGACCTAAATGAAAAAATCGAAGAATTCAAGGATGAGGGATGTAAGCTTTTTGAATGAGGTGAAATCGTGAAGCATTTTATTTATGCTGATAATGCAGCAACAACGAAACTGGATAGCGATGCTTTGAATGAGATGTTGCCATGGTTGCAGGATGAATACGGTAATGCTTCACAGCCATATACTTTTGCCCGTAAACCCAGGAAGGCTCTTTCCGAAGCGAGAACAACGATTGCAAGCTGCATCGGCGCTCAGCCGGAGGAAATCTATTTTACCTCCGGCGGCACCGAGAGCGATAACTGGGCGATTAAAGGTATGCCTCGATATGATAATCGCCGAGTAACTATTACCAGCCAGATTGAGCATCACGCGATATTACACGCCTGCAAGTCCATAGAGCGGCTCGGATATCCGGTTGCATATCTTCCCGTGGACAATGAAGGAATTGTATCTCCAAATATGCTGTCAGCAATTATCACAGATGAAACCAGTCTTGTGTCTGTGATGCTTGCAAATAACGAAATAGGTACCATAGAACCGATTCCTGAGCTTGCTAAAATTGCTCATAGTCACGGTGCCATATTCCACACAGATGCAGTGCAGGCCGTGGGACATATTGCGATTAATGTTAAGGAACTCGGCGTAGATATGCTGTCGGCTTCGGCCCATAAATTTAATGGTCCTAAAGGCATTGGATTTATCTATATTAAGTCTGGGACAAAAATTTTTCCGTATGCTGATGGCGGCGCACAGGAGCATGGCATGAGAGCTGGTACCGAAAATATTGCTTCCATTGTTGGCATGGCGGCAGCATTAAAAAAGAACTGCGACTATATGGAGCAGATGCAGAATAGTATCCATCAACTTGAGGATAAATTCGTAGATGTGCTCAAATTGTCGGGTATTGATTATATCCGCAATGGCAGCACCAATCATATTCCTGGCAATGTAAATGTGTCTATTCGCAATGCAAGTGGAGAAATGCTACTTCACAGACTTGATCTTAAAAGTATTGCTATTTCAACAGGTTCCGCATGTGATTCGGTTAACACCCAAATATCTCATGTGATACAGGCGATTCGGGTTCCGGAAGAATATGCTTATGGAACTATCCGCATTTCTTTTGGACGAGACAATAAAGAATCCGACGCAGTTGAAATAGCAAAGGCAATTGTGGATATTTTGAAAACCAAGTAACGATGACAGGTATTGAACCGCATATTTCAAAAATGGAGACACAACCATGAAAAAGGATGAATTACATGCAAGGGTTTTATACTTGTATCAGATATTACGTCATTATTCTGATAGTGAGCACCCTTTGACAACACAGCAAATTTTGAAAATCATGGATGAAAAATACCACATACAGATTCACAGAGTATCTGTTCAGAATTATGTGGAAATCTTAAATTCATGCGGTATAAAAGTTAATCAACAAAGAGCTCAGGATAAATACTATTACTTGGAAGATCGTACATTTGATATTCCAGAGCTTAAGTTGATGATTGATGCCGTTCAGGCATCGCGCTTTATTCCGAAAGGCAAAACGAATGAACTGCTTGATAAGCTTCTTACACTTACCAGCGACTATAATGCCGATAGACTGAGAAAGAATATTTATTTCGCCAATAAGGTCAAAGTATCGGACTCGGGTAATTATGCTATCGTCGAATCCATCAGTAAAGCTATTCATGCTGAAAAGAAAATATCGTTTCAGTACTTTGAGTACGATGTGAATAAAAAAAGAGTGTTGAGACACGATGGAAAGCCGTATATCATTAGCCCGTATACGATGATCTGGAATGGTGATTACTACTATGTTGTCGGGTTTTACGATGGCAGACAGGAAGTGAATGCGTTTCGCGTGGATAGAATTAATGATTGCCCAGAAATATTGCCGGATGATATTATTCCGATTCCGGAAGACTTTGATCCTTCTAAGTATTCAAGAGAAGTGTTCAGAATGTACGGAACAGATGAGATTGTTGAAGTTTCCCTATTATGTAATAGTAATCTGATGATGCACGTAATTGACCAATTTGGAATTGGTGTAGATACCAAACCGGTGGACGATGAACATTTTCGAGCCACGGTCCAGATATATCCATCCCCGACATTTTACAGGTGGGTCTTCGGATGGGGTGGTAAGATTAAGATAGAGAGCCCATCAGCAATTCATGAAGAATATCGAACAATGTTAAAAAACGCCATATATGAAGAAAATATATGATACGCATTTGTCCAAAGATGAGATGGGCGATTCAGATAACAGTAGATGCTTATTCCAGAGGACAACTGGATATGTTTCTGAGCGGATTTGTCAATCCGGAACCGGTATTGAGCTGAGTGATAAGATTACTTCAAGGTCAACACATTTTACGGAAGAGGATATTCTGGTACTGCTTCCCAATTTGTCCAATCAGTACATTTTGTGGTGAGATTTCGATATCTTTAACTTGAAATGAAATATCTGGGAAAGGAGATTTTTATGGCTGATAATCGAAAGAAAGCTTCGATGTCACAGGTACTGGCAGATATAAAGCCTTACGTAACGAAAAAGTTCATGGCGGTACCGTGTATTAAGGAGCAAGACATTCAGGCTATCTGTCAAATCCTCCTGCCCAGATACAAGAATGTACAGCTCATGCAGGGACTGACCAACAACAAGCCGGATTTCAGAATTCAGGTAAAAGGTTTGTTCGGGACAGAAGAGAAACGGTTTGAAGTGGTTGGTGGTGATAAGAAAAGACCAGCAACCAGGAAGAAATCTGACCTGGGCTGGATTGATCGGCTGGAAGAGATAGATGCTGCGCTGGATGATTTCTGATATCAATGCATTGCGGAAAGTTATCTGAGGCAAGAATTTGTGCAACAGGTCGTTGCACAAACCACAAATAGTGGGGAAGCGATGGAGTGACACGACAAGAATTATTTACATGGATACGCCAGCAGTACGGCACAGAGCCGGAATACCCCTGGCATGACTGGAATGCTGTGCTGCGGCACAACGATAATAACAAATGGTATGGTGTGGTTCTGGAAGTATCTGCTGATAAGTTGGGACTGCCGGAAGCAGGCATCGTTGATGTCCTTAATGTGAAAAGTGATCCGCTGCTGATCGGTTCTCTTCGTGGGCAGGACGGCTATTTTCCGGCCTATCACATGAACAAGGAAAAATGGCTCAGTATTCAGCTTGGCAAACCAGAACTGGATGATGCTATCAAAGACCTGCTTTCTTTGAGCTATGAGCTGACGACACCGAAGAAGCGCAAACCAAAGTCATCAGCAAAAAATCCGGGAGATTCCGCAAATGGCAAAGAAGAAGAAACTGACGAAGGCTGAGCGAAAGGAAGCACGCCTCCGCAAAGGCAAGCAGTGGCTGCTCACCTATACCGGCTCACCGAAAAAGATGAACAAGCATTACCGGGAACGCTTTCATGTGGATGTTGTGACTGCCGCTAAAGATTTGCAGGAGCTTGGAGTTAATTATACACAGGAACAACTCGACCAGATTAAACGGGCTGAAGAACAGCGGCTCCAGCAGCGGAGAATGGAGCGGGAAGCGAAAGAACGGGAACGGCTGACAGAGCTGTATAAGGACTGCGATGGTCGTTTTGCCTTTATCGCTGGATATACAGATGGCGGCGCACCGTATGGTGTGATGTGGGAAGAAGTCGGCATTGATCCGGGGCTTCCGTTCGAGGAAAAAGTTAAGCTCTATCACATGCAGATGTTAGGCTGATAATTGTGCAGACGGCATCTGCACAATTTGCAACAAAAAAGAGGAGCCGGTTAAGGCTCCTCGAAGATACGTTATTTCAAAAAATTGCTCTTATGTTCCAGCGCGTGCAGATTATAACCAAGTGTTGCCAGGTGTGCGACCTTCAGCGCAACCAGATTGATGTCAGTGGACATCGCGCTGGCGATCTGCTCGGCTGTGTATCCATATTCATAGATGTAACGAAGGACTTCGTTGCTGTCCATCAGAATCTCCGCTGCTACGATATTGGCTTCATATTCCGGTTTGGATTTCATGTCATAGAGCATGAACTCATGAATCGGGGTGGTTTTCGCCATATTCCGGTGAAGCTGGTCATGCCCTAATTCATGTGCGCACACGATGCGCAGCATATTTTCATCCAGACTGTTATTCAGGAAAATAAAGCGATTTCGTTTAATCACCCGGTACATTCCCTTCAGGGAGCCGAAATTTTCGCAAAGCATGACATTGATACCAAGCTGCCTTGCAATTTCAAAAGGGTCTCTGGAACCGCAGCGTTTTACCAGTTTCTCACCGACCCGTGAAAGCTGTTCCGCATTCATCATACCACCTCCAGTTTACAGTATAGCGAAAAGTGTGTACGATAAATATCACTGATCGGATTTTTTACGCCTCGTTTTCGGGGCGTATTTTTTATGTTTGCGCGCCATGGGCGCGCTCTAACGGGTGCAAGTCCCGAACATGCCCAGATAGTGGGAAGTGTATAGCCGAACAGCAAGGGTGTCTATCGCGAGGTAGAATCTGAAGGAAGCTGTAAGCAAATCTCTGGTCCGACGAACAGAAATCACATATAAGGCTAGGCTACGAGAGATAAGTTGGCATGAAGCAACGAAGTCTAATAACTATCACCTTTGTAGTAGCAGAGTAAATGTGGCGGATATATGGAGAGAAAGAGCGTGCACCTTAAGCGTGGAGGTCTCACAGAGGTTCCATCAGCCTAGTAACAACGAACTGTGAGAAGTCAGCCGAGCCCATAGTAGTGAAGAAGTCTCTGTAATGGAGATGGAGCAAAGGGGCGAACAATCAATAAGTTTGAGTATGTCTCGGATTGCAGAAATGGCAACATCTGCCGTAACTAAGCGGGAAAAGGTGGTCAAATCAAGCGAGACGGAAAGGAAAGAACGCATGGACATATCATACCCTTTGGGTACAAGTAGTCTAATGGAGCAGATATTGTCTAGTGATAACCTCAACAGAGCATATCTGCAAGTCGTACGAAATAAAGGTGCAGAGGGAGTGGACGGAATGAAGTACACAGAACTCAAAGAATACCTTGCAAAGAACGGCGAAATCATCAAGGAACAGTTGAGGATGAGAAAATATAAACCTCAGCCAGTACGAAGAGTGGAGATACCAAAGCCTGATGGCGGTGTCAGAAACCTAGGAGTACCAACAGTAACAGACAGATTCATACAACAAGCCATTGCACAGGTTTTAACACCAATCTATGAGGAACAGTTCCATGACCATAGTTATGGATTCAGACCTAACAGATGTGCTCAGCAAGCAATTCTAACAGCGCTCGACATGATGAATGAGGGTAATAACTGGATTGTAGATATCGACTTGGAAAAGTTCTTTGACACAGTAAACCATGATAAGCTCATGACTATCATAGGTAGAACTATCAAAGATGGAGATGTTATCTCTATCGTTAGAAAATACCTTGTCAGCGGAATCATGATTGATGATGAATATGAGGATACCATTGTGGGGACACCACAAGGAGGAAATCTTTCGCCATTATTGGCAAACATTATGCTGAATGAACTTGATAAGGAAATGGAAAAGCGGGGGCTTAACTTTGTACGATATGCGGATGACTGTATTATTATGGTCGGAAGCGAAATGTCTGCCAACAGAGTCATGAGAAATATTTCACGATTCATTGAAGAGAAGCTAGGGCTCAAAGTCAACATGACCAAGAGTAAGGTAGATAGACCACAAGGGCTTAAATACCTTGGATTTGGTTTCTACTTTGATTCAAGAGCACATCAGCTTAAGGCAAAACCACACGCAAAATCAGTAGCGAAATTCAAGAAAAGAATGAAAGAACTCACCTGTCGTAGCTGGGGAGTCAGCAACAGCTATAAGGTGGAGAAACTCAATCAGCTTATAAGAGGGTGGATTAACTACTTTAAGATAGGAAGTATGAAAACTCTCTGCAAAGAACTAGATGCAAGAATTCGTTATAGGTTGCGTATGTGTATCTGGAAGCAATGGAAAACTCCGCAAAATCGAATAAAGAATTTGATGAAACTTGGAGTTGATAAGGATATAGCTTGGATTACGGCATATACAGGTAGTCGAATCGCTTATGTGTGTCAGCGAAGAGTTATGAATTTTGCAATAAACAAAGAAAGACTAACCCAATTTGGATTAGTCTCAATGATAGATTACTACACCAAGAGATGTGTTACATGTTAAGTTGATTGAACCGCCGTATACGGATCCGTACGTACGGTGGTGTGAGAGGTCGGGAAAATTTATTTAATTTTCCCTCCTACTCGATTGTTCTCTTTGGCAATCCAGTAGGCATCGGTCAGAGCTTTATAAGCTCCTTCGATGGCATCTTCGCTTAATTCGCCGCCAGCGAACATACCGGTCACTTCGCTGACCAGTTCTTCAATATCTTTCGCTGCTTTTGCGCCGCCTTTTTCATGGGCTTCTACGACATAGGTGCCGCTGCTTCCCAGCAGGTACTCGGTAGTAGTATTCAGCGCATCTGCAATCTTCTGGATTGTGACCATATTGGATGGTTTACGGCTGCCAAGCTCATAATTCTGAATTGTGCGGGCGGTTACACCGGCCTTCTCTGCAAGTTCTACCTGAGTTAAATTGGCTTCTGTTCTTTTTTCTTTCAACCTTTCTTTGAAGACCATAGAAATACCTCTTTCTTTTTTGATGACGAACACGAACATTTTTTCATAAAAACCTATTGACACGAAAAACTGTGCTTGCTATAATGACGATGAAAACACGAAATATAATTCGTGTAATTATAGTATCACAAGAAATGCTGTGTGTCAATGTGTTCGTGAAAAGTTGTTCGTGCTTTCACGAACGGAGAGGAGGAATACGGGATGCAAAGAGTGATTCTTCACTGTGATATGAATAATTTCTATGCCTCTGTCGAGTGTATGCTGAACCCAGAACTGAAGAACAAGCCGGTGGCAGTGTGCGGTTCTGTGGAGGAACGGCATGGTATCGTCCTTGCGAAGAACTATGCAGCAAAGGCGTTTGGCGTTTCCACGGGTGAGGCAATCTGGCAGGCAAAACAGAAGTGCCAGGATCTTGTGATCGTGGAGCCGCACTATGAGCAATATATGAAGTTTTCAAAATTAGCCCGTGAGATATACGGTCGATACACAGACCAGATCGAGCCGTATGGGATGGACGAATGCTGGCTGGATGTGACCGGAAGCGGCTGCATGGGAACTGGATTTGAAATTGCAGATGAGATTCGCAGAACGGTTAAGTTTGAACTGGGACTTACGATTTCCGCAGGAGTGAGCTTCAACAAGATTTTTGCCAAGCTTGGGTCGGATATGAAAAAGCCGGATGCGATTACCTGCATCGAAGCAGATTTGTTCCGGGAAAAGATTTGGTGTCTTCCGGCCTCTGACTTGCTTGGAGTCGGCAGAGCGACCGAGAAGGTTCTATCCGGTTATGGAATTCATACGATTGGAGAGCTTGCTGCAACGTCGGATGATTTCTTGGAGTGCCGCCTTGGAAAGAATGGACTGGCGATTAAGAAATATGCCAATGGACTGGATGATTCGCCGGTTATGCGTTCCGATTATGTTTCTCCGGTAAAGAGCATCGGACACGGGATAACGACCATGCAGGATTTGGAAAATAACGCCGAAGTCTGGTGTGTCATGCTGGAGCTGGTGCAGGAGATCGGAACCAAGCTACGAACACATAAGAAGAAAGCGGGCGGAATAGCGATTTCCATCCGCAACAACGAGCTTTACACGAAGGAGTGGCAGTGCCGGATTAGTATTCCGACACAAAGCCCCACCTATCTGGCGAAAACTGCATTTGCTCTGTTTGCAAAGAATTATCAGTGGGAGCATCCGATTCGTTCGGTGACGGTTCGGGCAATCAACCTGTTTGAAGAGGATTGTCCGATACAATACGACCTATTCACTGACGTGAAATCAATGGATCGCCAGGAACGGCTGGACGCAGCAATTGAGCAGATTCGATTCCGATTCGGGAAAGATGCGATTAAGAATGGGATGCTTTTTCAGAAAAGCAAGATGCCGACAGAGCGAAAAGTGGATTTGGTTATGCCGACAGGAATGATTGGTTGATACAGCACCGGTAGAATCTGGTGAGTTCTTTGCAAAAAGAAGTCAACACATTCGCCGGTTTACAGAGGAGGAGCGTAGAATATGTCGGAACAGAAATGTAGAAAAGTATATGTACCTGTGAATTTGGATGTGGATGCAGCGGGGAATATCCGCCCGCGCCTGATTCGCTGGATTGACGGACGGGTGTATGAGATCGACCGATTGAAACATAAGTGTCGGGCTGCTTCCACGAAGGTGGGTGGTTGCGGAATCCGCTATACGGTCATGATCGGTGGGCATGAGAGTTTCCTGTACAACGAAGATGAAAAATGGTTCGTTGAAGCAAAGGAGCCGTGCCTATGATCCTTTCGCAGAAAAACATAGAAGAAATCGCTGTTGCAGTGATAAGAGATTTTCAAAAGTCCTTTTTCGGCAGCGAAGCAGATGATCCGGCAAGATTCGCACTTCCGACACCCATTGACCAGTTTGCATCCGATTATCTGAACCTGAAGGTGTCATTTCAAAAGTTGTCCTCGGACGGAAGCATCTATGGTCTGACTGCGTATGTGGATACAGAATATCAGATAGAGGTTGATGGAAGTCAGAGGAGCATCTTCCTGAAAACCAATGATGTGGTTCTAGACAAGAGTTTCATTGAACCAGCGAATATCCGGAAACTCTGCGGAAAACGCAGATTTACGCTGGCGCATGAGTGCGCTCACCAGATACTGTTTCAGCTGGATTCCGATGACCGAAAGATAGCCTGCCATAAGAGACCGGAAGTGCGAGAAAATGGCTCTCGCGTCCTAAGAACGCAGGAAGATTGGAACGAATGGCAGGCCAATACGCTGGGAGCTGCCATTCTGATGCCTCAGTCAGAAGTGGATCGGGCGATGTGGTTCATTAACAGCAGAAAGCCTCTGACCTGTTATGGATGGCGTTTTTACGACAGTGACCAAGTGAAGATAGATGCCTTCTGTGGTGTCTTTGGTGTTTCGAGATCAGCAGCAGCTATCCGATTGGAACAACTGGGCTATCTGAACCGGAAAAAGGATTATGAATATCGTGATCCATTGGAGGTGTGGCCATGAGCAGGAATATCAGAGTATCGGAACCATCTGCGGAAATGCAGATTAAAATCATCCGGGCAAAGGATGCGATTGCTTCCCAAAAGCCCAGGACTGTCAGGTGTCCTTATTGCCGACATAATTCAATCATCGTCTTTGAGGATACCAGAGGACATGTGCAGACCAAATGCAAGGCCTGCGGACGCGAGACCGTTTTCAATGTTTTGGAGATGAGAAGATTACGGAGATTGCAGCTCTACTATTCGTCTTTGAATGGTTGAGATGACAATAAATAACCCTATTAACACAATTTTATAAGTCATAGCTGTGCTGTGGAGCCGCTGACAGGCGAAGTCTTCCGAATGCCGCATGAGACAGAATTATGGAATACCCATGTTCTGTTTTATCGGCACAGGATTTTTCTTCACCGTCATGCGGCTCCTTTTTTGACCTTCCGCTGGTCCGGTTCTGTACCGGCTGTGCGGAAGGAGAAACATATGTATTTTGACGCAAAAGAGTTTGGTAAGAGACTTCACGATGTTCGTACTTCCCGTGGCATTACACAGGAGGAACTGGCTGTTCGCCTGGGACTGGCAAGCAAGCAGCATGTCAGCCGTATGGAGAATGGAGAGCGCAGCTGCTCCATTGATTTGCTGATCGAACTGTCCTGCCTCCTCCATGTCAGCACGGATTATCTTCTGATGGGTAGTGAGCCAAGCAAAGAGGAAGTCAAAAATGACCTTCTGAGCATTATTTCGGAGCTGTCTACGATTGCGAAGAAAATCTAAAAAGAATTTTGGCAATCCGTAAACATCACATGCCTCGTTGGGAAACCGACGAGGCATTTTTCAGCTGAATCAGACGATACGGAGCATACACCGTTCCCGCAGCCTGCGCTCACCCTCTTTTTCCTCTCTGGCTTTCTCCCTATACAAAGAAAAGCAAACGGCACACAGGAGGTTTTATCCTCAAAAAAAAACCGAAACGCAACATAAAAGAAGCCCAGCACCACGCTGTTCAACGTGATGTTGGGCTTCGTACTTAGTTCCATTCCTCAGCCAAGAGGAAATCACGGATATTTCGGTGCTTAATCCCGTTTCGACTCATATCAAACTCATCGAGCGAAACAACGTACTTCGGGAAGTTGTCTCGAATGTTATCATATGCGCCAAACTCACGGTTGACCGTTTCTTCCGATGCCAGCAGATAGGTGACCTGAACATACAGCTTTTCGCCGCGCTTGTCGCATACAAAATCAATTTCCTTATCGCCTGTTCTGCCAACGGTCACTTCATAGCCCCGGCGCAGCAATTCCAGATACACGATATTCTCCAAGATGAGATTGATGTCCCGCATATTGCCGCCAAAGACCGCCTCGCGGATGCCGTGGTCGGCAATATAATACTTCTCATTGGAGGCAAGGATCTGTTTACCCTGCAAATCTTCCCGCTTCACCTGATAGAACAGGTATGCTTCGCAGCAGTATTTGATATAATTCAGGATCGTCTCCGGGGCAACGGTACGCTGCTCGTTTTTCAGAAACTTCGCAAGCGAGGTCGCAGAAAAGGTCGTACCCACATTGGCAATCACATAGGCAATGATCCGTTCCAGCAAGTCAACATCCCGGATTTTATTCCGCTTCACGATGTCCTTGAGCTGGACAGAGTTGAATAGATCATGAAGGTATTGCTTGGACGGAGCATCTGCATAGCGAAGGTTTGCGAGGTAGGGCATACCTCCGGCAAGCAGGTACTTTTGGAAACACTGCTGGATGGGCGCATCGGGCACAATCGAACGGTAAAGCTCCATGAACTCCCCGAATGAGAACGGGTAGATCACAAACTCCACATACCGACCGCCCAAATAAGTTGCAAGCTCACCGGACAGCAGCTTTGCATTGGAGCCGGTGATGTAGATATCACAATCCAGAGAAACACGGAGAGAGTTGATGCACTTTTCCCAGTCCTTGACCTCCTGTATTTCATCAAAGAACAAATAGACCTTGCCATCTATTTCGGCGGCTCTTGCGGTGATCTCGTCATGCAGAGCCTGTGCGGTTTGCAGGTGGGAATAGCTCATATCTTCAAAGTTGATGGAGATAAACTGTGTCGGGCTGATGCCGGACTCCGTGAGTTCCTGCTTGATCAGCTCCAACATGACCGACTTCCCGCAGCGGCGAATACCGGTCATGACTTTAATCAGCTCTGTTCCGATAAAAGGACGGATACGGCTCATATACAGTTCTCGTTTGATCATAAGTCTTAGCCTCCTTTCCGTGGCTGACTATAGTATAGCGCACTTACAGGTGAATCTCAATGGCGAAATTGTAAATTTATAAGTTATAACTGATATAATACAAAACTCGACGAGAAATTTCAGATAAGCTTTGGCGGAATGAGGACGGTTCTCGTAAATGTCGATTACGTCCTTAAACTACACGCCCAATACACGATATAAAGGCGTGGAATATGGAGAATAATATACAGCATAGATGTAAATATTGCTTGGATATGTGGACTATTGTCCTTGAAATGCTCCTTTAAATATGATATCATTAGTTCGGATAAAGCGAAATAATGAAATGGAGGCTCTGACATGATCGTATTAGACCTTGAGTTAAAGGGAATTTATGGATTCAATGATTTTCATATCAATTTCAGTTATCCCAAAAAGATTGTCAATTCGATTATCGATCAGGAATATCTGAAAGGAAGAGAGCGGTTTCGCTATAAGAAGGCTGTAATTCTTATGGGTGCAAATGCTACAGGAAAGACCAGCCTTGGAAAGGCTTTGCTTCGTATTTTCGGATATATGACTGATGGAAATCCAACACCGCTGTATGATATGGTTGCAGGCGATAAGGGATACTTCAGTATTGATTTTGTAAATGGTGATTACCGCCTGCAGCGGTTGTCAGCTCAGATTGATGCTTCTAATCAGGAGATTGACATTCAGTATCAGACCGCAGACATTGATACGATGGATTCGTATGAAAAATGTGTAAAGAAGCTGAAAAATCAAACGATAGAGGCAACCAGAACCGCTACAGCACTTAAGAAAATGGTAGGTGCTGTTCGATATCGTTTTGCATATCCTGAAATAGAAAAATCTTTGAAACTTACAGGTGCAAATATAAGCATTTTGTTGAAGACACTGCGTGCTGTTATTGGAACGCTTGATCCTACATTGCAGGACGTTAGTTTATCAAAAGATTTGAAGGATACCTTTATTATTCGGCGCGGTGGAACGGAAATCATCATTCAGGAAGGTAAACTGCTGAATCGGGAGATACTGTCCAGTGGTACAGCAGAAGGAATAGATGTCGCAATGTTCCTTGCTGCAATGGCGACAAAAGAAAGCAGTTTCTATTATTGTGATGAACATTTTTCTTATATTCAGAGCGATATTGAAAAACGGATTTTCGGTATTATGCTGGATCGTATCGGAGATGATGAACAGTTGATTTTTACAACGCATAATACAGATATGCTGGATTTGAACCTGCCGAAACATAGTTATGTGTTTTTGCGTAAGCATCTGGAGGAAGATGTATATCAGGTTTCTGCTGTTTCTGCATCGGATGTACTGAAACGAAATACAGACTCTTTACGCTGTGCGGTCGAGAATGATGTGTTTGCCTCGCTTCCGCAGGATTCCCTTTTGGACGAGTTGGAAATGTGGTATTAGGCGCAATATAACTGCTGACGGCATTGAATCTTGGTGGCTAACTTGGTGGATATCTTGATGGGTGTCATCCTCTAAGTTATCATGGGTTGTATCATGGGTTGCGTCATAGGACTTATCATTGGCTTTGCCCATGATAGAGTGATCCTGAGTGATTTGCTGATCGAACTGTCCGGCAATCAGTTATTCGAAAATCTCGAATAACTGCTGCGGACGGCAAAACCTACAATACCAATCACTATAACTGAGCGCCATCACTGCCGTGGGCAATAAGGTGGATACAAAGAATCAAAACTGTGTGTGGGATGTCCGGCGATTTATCTTGCTCACTAACTTGGTCACTAACTAAGTTTTTCTGACTAAGTTGGTAATTTACATTTTTCAAGATGACCCTGAAATCTGTTGCTGTTGGGGAAATTTCATGCGGTGGAACAGGTCAGCAATCACAAGGCTTTCGCCGTATGGAACGGATACTTTATGGTGTCAAAAACAATTTGGAAAATAAAAACGAAAAATCCGTTGATATTTTCTGATTTGTGACGTATAATAAGGCTGTAAGAAAATAAAAACGAAAAAGCCGTTTTTAGAGGAGGACTATCTATGAAAATACTCCGCATCACCGCACAGGGACTCCCATTATTCAAAAAAGACCTGGATATTTGTTTTTATACGCAGCAACGTGTTTGCGAAGAGGACAAAGACAGTCTTTACCGTTTGACGGATAACTACTATCTCCACTCTGCCTGTGCTTTCATTGGAATTAACGCATCTGGCAAGACCTCGGTATTAAAGGTCATTAGCTTAGCCTTAAATATTGTGAAAAATGAGCCTATCAATCATGTGGAGGCAAAAAGTATTCTTGGCGGAGCGAAGAAGGCTACAATCCGCACATATTTTTATGATAAGCGCAGCTACGTCTGCTGCTTGGAAACTGTAATTGCAGCAAAGAAGTCGAAAACAGGGGAATATGTGTATTCGATTCTGTCTGAAAGCCTTTGGGAAAAACCGATTGCAACCGTTAAGTCGAAAAAGTATCTGACAGATTTTACAGGAATGAAGCCTGTAGAGCAGCGCAATAGCGATGAAGCATACCTTTCTGATGATGTCAGCTTTGTCATTGCACATAATAAAAAGGTGAATGATACAGTGGAAATATTCAGCTTGCTTTCCTATACAAATGTGAATGTGCTTCCATTTACCGAAGATATTCCATTGGAGGTAATTGCATTTCTCGATCCAACCATTGAGAAATTGTGCTTTGAGCAGACAGAGGGAAAAACATTTATCCACTTGAAGTTTAAGGATGAAGAAGAGATTATCCTGAATAATGCGGCAGACCTTGAGCAGTATCTGTCCTCTGGTACGATTAAGGGCATTATTACATTCTCGATGGTAAAGGAAGTTCTTCATTCAGGTGGTTATCTTCTGGTAGATGAAATAGAAAATCATTTCAACAAGGAAATTGTAACGACCTTAGTGCGCTTCTTTATGGACAGCCGACTGAACAAAAATGGCGGAACGCTTATTTTCACTACACATTATCCGGAACTGCTGGATGAATATGACCGAAATGACGGAATTTGTATTGTAAGAAACCGTAACGGCATTACAGCAGAAAATTTGAGCTATATATTGAAACGTAATGATATTAAAAAGAGTGATGCCTACCAGAGCGGCTTCCTTGAAGGAACAACGCCAGCATATGAAGCGTATATGCGCTTGAAGAAAAGCCTGGCTGCTTCAATCAATTAAGGAGGCAGCAGAATGGAATTAGCAAAATACAAGGCGTGTATATGTGAAGGCTCTGCCGAAGAAGCTATTATCGACATACTGGTTGATAATGATCTTCTGATTTTCAAAAGAGAAGAAATGTTGGAAGAACGTGTTATCCGTTGCAGAAGTGCTAAACGATTTGAGGAGCGATACTTACGGAAGGGATTCGATGAGCAGATTTCTGTGATACGGATTTTGGATTCTCGCAGAGAGGAATTTCGATTGAGTAAAGCATATGAGCAGAAAATTGACGTGGTAAATGTCATTACTGCTCCAGAAATTGAAATGCTGATTATTCATGCGGAAGGAGCATATGATCAATTTAAGCGTTCTGGAAAAAAACCAAGCGAATTTTGTAAAACAAATCTTCGGATGCATGATGTGAAGTCGTATGATTTTGTGAAGCAGTATTTCAGTAACCCTCAGCTCTTGGTGAAAGCCATAAAAGAGTATCGCAGAACAGCAAATATCCCCAAAGGAGAATACAGCTTGTCTGATTTGCTGAGATGAGCTTTGCTATTTTGATACATTGGCCGTGACTCAAATGGTCACCAAGAGATAAACGGGTACCAGTTTACAGAAAACAGAATAGAATCGTCTTCGATGCCTCGTTGGGAAACCAACGGGGTATTTTTTCTTGCTCCAATCCGGCTGCATAGGACACTGAAAAAGTCAAAACGAACCGTAGGTAGTCCTGCAAGGACAACCAAAGTGCGCCTACGAGGCCAACGCGAAACCGAAGGATTCTTGTTAAACTTACTTTGTAAGGACGAAAGTCCGGATGTCCCTTGAAAACTGAATACTCATTCTTCAGGTACATTCCTGTTTGGTCGAGCCTTCGACTGCACGCCATGAAGCCCATCGGGGCGATAGCGGTTTCGCAGAAGCAAATGCCGGATTGCAACCGGCGGCGGTGTAAAGCCAGACAGGGACAATGATACTTCCGTAATTCGCGGTCCGGCCATAAGGAAGGCGGGATGGTTAAAGTCCAATGGAGCAGTGAAGCACACTGCCGCCTGTGAGAAATCCTACATCTCTGGGGTGATAAGAAAAAGTACAGAGAAACCATATTTTCAGAAAGCACTGCTGGGTGCTGTATCAGCATGATATCTGGCAGGCTTTATCCATATCAGTGTATGGAGATTGGAGACAACAGCAAATGAAAGAAAACTGGGTTTATCGGCGAGGTGATTTATATCTCGCCAATCTCGGTGTTCCGGTCGGATCAAAGCAGGGCGGTGTTCGTCCTGTTGTGGTTCTTCAGAATGATGTCGGCAATTATTATGCGCCGACGATCACGATTGCTCCGCTGACATCAAAAATTGAGAAGAAGCGAAAGCAGCCAACGCATTTCTTTCTCCGTAAAGCAAAGGGACTGGCAAAACCTTCTATGGTATTGGCAGAACAGCTCGACACCTGTGACAAGGTATGCGTGATTCGCTATCTTGGGCGGGTAAGTAAGGGGCAGATGCGTGGAATTGACGAAGCTGTAAGGATTCAGCTTGGATATTACATTCCGGAACAGGCAGAGAAAAAAAGACAGGGCAAATGCCGAAAGGATGGCGAAGAAGGCGATGGATAAACTGATTACAAGGAAAGAGGCAGCCAGTATACTGGGAATTAGCGTTAAAACACTGGATGCTGCAAGAACAGACGGTTTGATCTCCTATGTTCAGTATGTGGAAAACGGCTGCGTTTATTTCACAGAAGTGGGGATTCAAGAGTACATTGCAAAATGTACGCACCGTGCAAAACCGATGGAACGTGCTGCGACATATCGCAAACCTCGAAGCTTTCGGCGGTGAAAATCGACATCGTTGAGTATTGACGATGAATCCGCAATAATGAAGGCATCAACAGGAATGGAGGTAATGATATGGCGGCAAGAAGAATGATGCTTCCCGATTATGGTACGGTGAGCATGAAGGGAACGCAGTATTATCGAACCCGTGTAACAGATCAGCAGGGACGGAGGGTTTCCTTATATGCAAGAACAAGAGAGGAACTGTACCAGAAGGAACAGGAAGCGATCCAGCAGATTGAGAACAAGACGTATCGCCGCAGTACACCCACGGTGGAAGAGTATTGCGAGAAATGGCTGCTGATGCAGTCGGCACAGATTAGGATGACAACGCTGATTGACTATACATCGAAAGTGAAGAACTACATCATTAAGCCCTTGGGCGATATGCATATGGGAGATGTAACAGCAGATGACATTCGCCTGGCACTGTTGGCGGCATCGAAAAAGTCGGCATCCGTGTACAAATCCGTGAATGTTCTATATAAGTGTATTTTCACGGCAGCAATGGAGAGCAAGATTATTGATGAGAATCCGACCATCTATCTGAAGAAGAATGTGGGCGGGATTCCGCAGAGGGATCGCCTCCCGCTTACGGATGAGCAGGTGGATAAGCTGCTGGATGCCATTTACGGCTTGCCGCCGTATGTGTTTGTAATGCTTGGGCTGTACGCAGGATTGCGGAGAGAAGAAATCCTCGGACTTCAATGGGATTCAGTGTATCTGGATTGCGAGGCTCCGTACCTTACCGTTCGGAGAGCCTGGCATACGGAGCATAATCGTCCGGTGATTCTGACAGAGCTGAAAACAAAGGCAGCGCATCGGAATGTCCCTCTTCCGGACAATCTTCTGGAATGCCTGAAAGAGGCAAAGAAGACATCGACATCAGATTATGTGGTTGCAAACCGGGATGGAGACCCTTTGTCCTATACGCAGTTCAAGAGATTATGGCAGTATATCGTAACCCGTACCACCAAAGAACGCTGCTATTATCGCTATGAAGATGGCAAGAGGGTAAAGCATACGGTGAAGCCGGTGCTGGGGCAAAAGGCAGCACACAATGGAAATGTGGTTTACAGTCTGGACTTTGAGGTGACTCCGCATCAGCTGCGGCACACCTATATTACGAATCTGATTCATGCTTCGGTTGATCCGAAGACCGTTCAGTATCTTGCCGGTCATGAAAGCAGCAAGATCACCATGGATATTTACGCCAAAGTGAAATATAATCGCCCAGAGCAGCTCGCAGGAGTGCTGGAAGATGCTTTTGCATCGTGGGATTAAGAGTAAATCAGAAAAAACTTGGGGCAGGGATGGTCAAAAATCCCTGCCCTTTTTACATACATTCGACATCCTTGAAGGAAGTGGTGTACGCCATGATAATAAAAGTGACAACACGCAATGTATGAAGATAGATAGGAGGAGAATACATGGCTAAAAGGAAAAAGCGTCCTGCTGAACTTCCGGAATACGGAACAGTGATGATGAAAGGGGTACAGTATTACCGTACCCGGATTACAGATGCAGACGGAAAGAGAGTGGCGATTTATGGACTGACACGCGAAGAATTGTATGACCGGGTGGAAGATGCCCAGAAGAAAATCGCGGAAGTGGTTTTCCATAGAGAGAATCCGACTGTGGAGGAGTATTGCGAAAAATGGCTGCTGATGCGGTCAGGAACAGTAAGAACCAATACGTTGGAAGGATACGCGCGAATGGTGAATCGGTACATCGTGGGTCCGATTGGACAGATGTATATGGACGAGGTGACCACAGATGACCTGCGGCTGCTGATGGTTCCACTCTCAAAAGGTTCTTCCGGAATGTATGGTCAGCTCAATATGCTGATTAAGAACATTTTTAATTCGGCAGAAGAGAGCAAGGTAATCAAAGAGAATCCATCCAAAACGATTTGCGCAAGAGGCGGAAAGCCTGCGAAACGACGCGAGGCGTTGACGGATGAACAGACTGCCATTTTGCTGGAGAGCATTCGTGAGCTTCCGCCGTATGTCTTCGTGATGATCGGCTTGTACGCGGGATTGCGTAGAGAAGAGATTCTTGGATTGAAATGGGACTGCGTATTCCTGGATGAAAAAACGCCGTACATTTCCGTAAGGCGTGCATGGCATGTGGAAGGCGGTAAGCCGGTAGTCAACACACTTTTGAAGACACCGGCAGCGAAGCGAGATGTTCCGATTCCCAAATGCCTGGTAGCCTGCCTCAGGGAAGAAAGGGAAAAATCAGAATCGGAATATGTGATCTCGAATTCGAAAGGAACTGTTTTGACGGAAAAACAGTTTGTGAGGGTCTGGAAGTACATAACAGTCCGTTCTACCGCAGAACGCTGTTATTACACCTATGTAAATGGACAGTCCATCAAGCATAGAATCAAGCCAAGGCTTGGTGAGCATCAGCCGAATAATCCCAAGCTGGTGTATACGATGGACTTCAAGGTGACTCCGCACATGCTGCGGCACACCTACATCACCAATCTGATTTACAAAGGTGTTGATCCTAAGACGGTGCAGTATCTGGCAGGCCATGAGAACAGCAAAACAACTATGGACATCTATGCGAAAGTCAAGTATAATAAACTTGAGGAATTAAGCAGCGTTGTGAATGCTGCATTCGGGCTGCGTTAAACTGCACCAAAAATTTCGCGATTTCGTGGGTTTACCTATGGGTTTACTGAGAGAGGAAAGCCCGAAAACCCGCATGAATACTGGACTTTTTGGATCAAGGACAGGTGAGTACGGCTTAAAGGCAGCTCGTCGCGCTCCGCAGTTCAGCAAGCGTTAATTTCTGGCGGCCAGACAATTTCAAACGGTATTTTACAGCCCTCCCGGGATTTCTTCCGGGAGGGTTTTTGTGTCACAGGAACCTGTGCCCTATGACATCCCCCCCCCCGCTGCGGGAATGTATATAGGTGATATAGTTTCCATTTTTGGCACAGATCAGCTCTCCATCCGGACAGGAAGCCAGAAGCTGCTGTAAGTTCTGGATCTCTTTTAGTAAATGGTTCTTTTGTTCAAGCATTTTATGATACAGCAATCGGATCCCTCCTGAAAATATGAAATGATATGAGAAGTGAAACAGAGAACAGGCTGTCTGTACAGTCAGGGGACGTTACGAAACGCCGTCCCCTGCTGTCATATTTTTATAAAGCCCATAGACCATCCAGGTCATGGAGACCGTAAAGAAGATCTCCAGGGCGCTGCTGACGATCCCTGCCAGGATAAAAAGAAAGGCAGAGACGGCCACGATGATCCCGATCCCCCAGAGATATGGCCTGTATTCCCTGGGATCCCTCTGGTAAAGCTTTAGGACCGTAAGGAATACGCAGAGGATCAGACATGCGGCGGCCAGAAAGGCGAAGACGATGTGAAGGTAAGCCTTTAAGGGGAACATTTCCGGCAGATAGGGCGTGGTGACGGCAAAGTCCAGGAGCACCAGGGCCAGAGGCACCAGCCAGGTTCCCGCGGGCTTTTCCGGCATGCGGCGGAAGATCTTTCTTAAACAGACGAAGAAATAGATCCCGACCATAAGACCCCAGAGGACAAAGGCCTCGTTCCGGCCCGCAATATTCCCGAGAACGGAGAAGTTTGTGGTAAACCAGTCGCTTCCCGCCACAAAGAGGAGGGTGTAAACGGGGATCAGGATATAGGCAGTGAACGTGATCAGCATGGAGTTCTCCTTTTCTGGAAATTCTTACGCCGGATCCCATGTAAAAGGAAGAAACTCCAGAAGGCACCCGGCGAATGGATATTGCAGACATTGTAGCATAAATACCAGTCCGGAACAAGCGGGTGAGATTTCCACATGTATACCCATAAAAAGCCTTTGCTGTTTCAAGGCCGGTACAGGGGACTGCGCCGGCTCTCTTCTGCCGGTTGATTTTTTTCCCGGTCCGCGGTAAGATGGTAGCACGGCGGCAGAGGAAAGGGCCGCCTTTCATGACAGGAGGAACACAGACATGTATAATGAACTGACTAAAAATGACATAAAAAAGATGGAGGAGGAGATCGAGTACCGGAAGCTGGTGGTCCGTAAGGAGGCCATTGAAGCAGTAAAGGAGGCCAGGGCCCAGGGAGATCTCAGCGAAAACTTTGAGTATTATGCAGCCAAAAAGGATAAAAACAAAAATGAGAGCCGGATCCGGTACCTGGAACGGATGATAAGGACCGCAAAGGTGATATCTGACGATTCAAAAGAGGATGAGATCGGGCTTTATAATACGGTGGATGTGTATTTTGAGGAGGACGACGAAACAGAAACGTACAAGATCGTCACCACAGTCCGGGGAAATTCCCTTAAAAACCTGATCAGCTCCGAGTCGCCTCTGGGAAAGGCGCTGCTGGGCCATAAGGTGGGCGACCGGGTCCATGTACAGATCAATGATAAGGCAGGGTATGATGTGATCGTAAAAAGGATCGAAAAAACGGTGGACGATGGCAGCGACGCTCTGAGGAGCTTTTAAAAACAGCAGCGGACGGCTTTAAGACGGAGGAAAAGGCTTTGGAAATATGCAGGGAAGCATTGGAAAGAAGACAGGAAGACAAGGCAGGGATGGGAGTGGGTCATAAGGACCATGGCCGGACGATCCTGGGAATGCCCCTGGGGCTGTATCTGGGGGTACTGGCGCTGACATCGGCCTGTATGTATACGGGCTGTGTACCCAAAAGCCTGGTACCGGCATTTCTGGTGCTGATGGTGTTCGGGGAAGGGCTGAATGCCATTGGAAATACGGTGCCGGTGGTGAAAACGTATCTGGGCGGTTCAGTGATCTGCATCCTGGGCGCGGCGGCCATCCAGGCGGTGGGATTACTGCCGGAGCAGACGTATGCGACCATGGATTTTTTCATCAATGACAGCGGGTTCCTGATCTTTTATATTTCAGCGCTGATTACGGGGAGCCTGTTTAACATTGACCGGAAGCTTCTGCTGCGGGCCACGGTGCGGCTTCTTCCGGTGGCGGCGGCTTCTCTGGCTGTGGGGATCCTGGCTTCGGGACTCTTTGGCATCCTTCTGGGCCAGGGCTTCTGGGGCGGGATCCTGTACCTGGGAGTGCCCATGACCAGCGGCGGCATGACTGCGGGCACAGTTCCCCTTTCGGATATATATGCCCAGGCCCTGGGAGCCGACCCCTCGGCCATGCTGACGAAAATGGCTCCTGCCACAGTCCTTGGAAACTGTGTGGCCATTATTTTCGGCGGCCTGCTCAATAATCTTGGAAAGAGGCGGCCGGAGCTTACGGGAAACGGGATCCTGGTCAACGATGGCCGGCCGGTGAAGAAAACGCCTCCCATGAAGCCGTCCTTTGGCTCCTTATGTACGGGAATGGTCATAGCTTTTGCTTTTTACCAGCTGGGGGCGGTGCTCCATAAATTTGTGCCCATGATCCCCACCTACGCCTGGATGATCCTGGCAGTGGTCCTGGTGAAGGGAACGGGGATCCTGTCAGAGACCCTGGAGGACGCGGCCAGAGAGTGGGGGCAGTTTGCCATCAACAGCTGGACGGCGGCAGCCCTTACGGGGATCGGATTCACGCTGATCGACCTGAATTCGATCCTGAAGACGCTGACGGTTCCCTATCTGCTTGCGGTGGCAGCAGTGGTGGCTGTGATCACGCTGACGGCGGCAGTTCTGGGAAAACTGGCGGGATTTTATCCTCTGGAATCTGCCATTGCGGCCGGTATGTGCACCACCAACATGGGAGGCTCTGGAAATGTGGCCGTTTTAAGCAGCGCCCACCGCATGGAGCTCCTTCCATTTGCCCAGATCGTTACCAGGTCCTGCGGGGCTCTGATGCTGACCCTGGGAGGGATCCTGGTGCAGCTGGTGGGATAGCACGTTTTTCTTGCCAGAAACTTCCTTATATGATAAGATATCCGTAATTCAAAAACAATATTATCAGATTTCTTAAGGGAGGGAGCCTATGTATCAGATTTCTAATTTTACAGACAACGATGATGTGAAGATCATTTCCAGGCTTGGGGCGTTCCAGGTGATCGAATACCAGCGGGATCTCAGCATCACTCCGTCATCGGCAGTCACAGCCTTTTACAGCGCCCAGATGAATGTGAAAAAGCGTCAGCTGGTCTGTGATCTGAGCCAGTCTCCGGTTACGATCCAGGCGGGAGCCATGCAGTGGATGCTGGGAAACGTGAACGCCACCACCGGGATCAAGGGCGTGGGGGATTTCTTTGGAAAAGCTGTACGGGGAAAGGCCAGCGGGGAATCCACCATTAAGCCGGAATATACAGGAAACGGGATCCTGGTACTGGAGCCCACCTACCGGCATCTGATCCTCCTGGATGTGGCTGACTGGGGCGGCTCTGTGGTCCTGGACGACGGCCTTTTCCTGGCCTGTGAGTCCAGCCTGAAGCACAAAGCAGTCATGCGGGCCAACCTGTCCTCGGCCGTGGCCGGAGGAGAGGGACTGTTCAATTTAAGCCTCAACGGAAACGGTGTGGCGTGTATCGAGGCCTCCTGTCCCAGAGAGGAGTTGATTGAGATCCGCCTGGATAACGACGTTCTGAAGGTGGATGGGAATTTTGTGATCGCCTGGAGCAGCACTCTGGACTTTACGGTGGAGCGGTCCGGAAAGAGCCTCATCGGCTCTGCGGCCTCTGGAGAGGGGCTGGTGAACGTATACCGCGGCACAGGAAAGGTCCTGATGATGCCAACGGCCAATATGCCCAATATTTAAAAAAGAGGCGGGATCCGGTTCTGATATGTGGGGATAACGGCCATAAGCGGGTATTCTTTTAGAGAAACACCCGCTTTTTTCAATCGAAAACAGAGTGATATCCTGACCAAAAACAGTAAAATTAATGATGAAGCATAATAAAACAGGTTATTTTATTTCCCTGGCGGCCGGAATGGCGGCGGTGCTTCTGCTGTTCTGCGTTTTCCTGGCCAGCCGGGATGATTCCAGGCTGTTTTCCGCCGGGGAGCTGGCTGGAAGCGCTCTTTATATTGAAAATCATACATGTCCCAGAACGTTCAGCGCGCGAAGGGTTAATGAGGAAGAGGTGTGCGAAGAAGTGATCTCTCTCTGCAAAAGCCTAAAAAAATTCCGGTATATTGCAGTGACAGAGATGATACTGGGATGCGTCATGGATGAACCTAGGACGGCAGTATTCCTGTGCGGAGAGGAATACAGGATCCAGATCAGCTTTTTTGATCCGGAAGGCCAGCTTTCCTATGATTCCGCGCACAGGGAGAACCCGGTCGTAATCGCTTCCAGAAGCGGGCCGGATGGTAAAGAGATCTGGGGAGGCTACTGCACGCTACCGCCGGACGATTATGCGAAGCTGTATGACCTGGTCTATGGCTATGAGGAAGGGGAGCTGGTGAGAAAAATTGAATGAGAGAAGAAAAATCTGGAACCATCTGCTCTTTTTCCTGGCAGGAGCCGTAATGATGGGAGGGATCCTGGCAGCAGGCGGCAGATACGGCAGAAGGGACAGGGTATTTTCACGGGGAGAGCTGGAGCGGGATCATACACTGTACTTCCACAATGTGACCTGCAAGGCAGAAACCGATGTCTGGACGGTCGAAGAGGACGACGTTTTTAATAAGGCAACCGGCTACTGTATGGGGTTAAAGCGGTTCCGTCCGCTGACAGCGCTGGATAGCAGGAACGGCGAAGGAAGTACGGATCATCATAGCCCTGTGATCCTGCTGGAAGGGAGAGAGCAGTGTTACCGGATCGGATTTTACTATTTTTCAGAGCAGACGGCTCTGGACTTCCAATACCGTGAGGAGCCGCTGATGGTAGTTTCCTGTTATACGCCGGAGGGGGAGTTCCTTTGGGAATGGTTCTGCAAGATGCCGCCGGACGATCACGTTCTGCTGTACGAGCTGGCCCAGACATATGTGGGAGACCGGGCCGGGATCGTGAGCCGGGAGATCCTTGGGGATTAAATTGTTTATTCACCGATTGAAGCAAACAGCTGACTGATAAATTCAAATGCTTGAATTGCTTTTTTAAAGCTCTGGCGATCCGATGTATAGAGCAGATCCTCATGAAGTGTTTCGTATCGGCTACGAATTTCATCGTTGAAATACTGTTTCCAGTTTTCAAAGGCATATGCCCTCATCGGATCATATTCTTCAGAAATATTACGTTTCTGAAGATAGAGGCTGTCGGTTTCTTTTGTAAGGCTTAAAAGCTGCTTCAGATGTTCCGTATCCTTTAGGAATTTTTGGATGTCACTGCGATCCAGAAGGACTGTAACATCGTATATGTGACGCACCTTTCGTGGAAGCGTTCCGCAGATTGCATGTCTCTTAACAGACATCACCTTATCCAGGAAGGTTCGTGTGATATCAAGTGTATTCACATTGACTTCCTGCAGATCGAATTCTTCTACAACATTATGCATGCCTTTTGCGTCAAGGTATTCCTGAATATAGGTTTTCATACTTCTCTTTGAAAAAGGGTCCGGTCTGACACTGGAGCCAATCTCCAGCTTTATGCGACAGGTTTCCCGGCTTTCATTTTCAGGCCAGACATATGCGCTTTTGTTCCGGTCATTACGCTCAGCCTCTATTTTCTCCATCAGAAAACCAGCTGAGATCGTATTCTCAATCCTTTTTAAGGCCCTGCTGTATTTTTTATTATTCATATCCTCTACAGGTATGAAGGTCAGATCAATATCCTCAGAAAAACGATTGATAGACCCTGGGTAACATTTACTGAGAGAGGTCCCTCCCTTAAACACACAGGCTTCGGCGTATTCGCTGTTTTGAAGATTTTGCATCATTTGAACAATATAGTAATCCCTGCGGACTGCATCGGCAGGGACTCCAATATAATCTGCTGAGATAGCGATCAGTTCTTCAAATTCTTCTCTATGCTTGTGCAGGTTCATAGAATTCCTCCATTTCCGGAATCGCATATGATGAGAGTGCTGATAAGAACTGGCATAAGGTGTTTTCAACACCAAAGTAATTCAGAAATCTCTCCAGAAATGCAATGGTTGATTTCTTATACTTCCGATTTTTAAGGACAAATACTGCGGCAGTATCAGAGTATCCAAGTGCGAATTCTCTCATATATGCAGCCAGTGCGGATTTACTGATATCTTCAATGGACTTATAGTTCTGAAGAATCTCCAGTGTTTCAATTACCGGGATCGTATCCTGCGTCAAAGCAACCCCACTGTATGTCACGCAAACGTTATTGATATTTTTCTTTTGCTCTGAAATGGCAGAAGAAAGGATCTCAACCCGTTTACTGATCTGTGTTGTCAGTTCTTTCTGATTGTAAAGTCTGTAACCAATTACAATGCCTTTCCCATCACTCGTATAGTGACCGACAATTTCTTTTTCGCTGATCGGAATTGCTCCAAATCGTGATTTCTTTGGTCTGTAATATAAGCCTTTGGCAAGATGTACAAGGGAGCCTTGCCTGCTCATTCTTTCCAGTGTTTTATAGTAGGTCATCTCAGGAATAGTGCCGAATGATCTTTGATATAAAACGCTTGCTTCCAGAAGCTTATTTTCAGGCTCCTGCCCGATCACTGTCTTGATGTATTCTGCATAGCTGTTCATACGCCACCTCCCTAACATCATTATATTTCAGACATATAAAATGTCAAGTAAAATTTATTTTTCCTTGACACATGTTCCAAGGAAAGTTTTCTGGAAAATCTTGTGCAGAAAATAAAAATGTGGTAGCCTGTAATCAGAAAAGAATCTGTTGCAGAAGGAGGGATCCGGGATGTTTGACCTGTTCGACATATTATTTCCAATCGTTTTTTTCATGGTCCTGGGGACATTCATCATGACCATAGCAAAGGGGCTCAGCACCTGGAATAAGAATAACCACTCGCCGCGGCTGACGGTGGAGGCAGCGGTCACAGCCAAGCGCATACATGTGACCCATCACCGCCATGCCAATGCGGGAGACGTTTCGGGGGCCCACGGCTTTACGGACACATCCTCCACGAAGTATTTTGTCACCTTCCAGGTGGAAAGCGGAGACCGGATGGAGCTTTCCGTTTCCGGGCCGGAATACGGGATGTTAGCTGAGGGAGACACAGGACGGCTTTCTTTCCAGGGAACCAGGTATCTGGGCTTTGAGAGAGATTGAGAATGGAGATTAAAGGATGAGATTAAGGAATGTACTGATCGTTGTGAAGGACATGGAGCGGTCAATAAAGTTTTACCATGACCTGTTCGGCCTGGACACGGTGGTGGATCAGGATGGAAACGTGATCCTGACGGAGGGCCTGGTGCTCCAGGATGAGAAGCTGTGGAAAAAGTTCCTGGGGCGGGAGGTGATCCCGGAGAACAATTCCTGTGAGCTGTATTTCGAGGAGCGGGAGTTTGACTGCTTTGTGGAAAAGCTGGAGCGCCTGTATCCGGAGGTACAGTATGTGAACCGGCCCATGACCCATAGCTGGGGTCAGAGAGTGGTCCGGTTCTATGATCCAGACGGGAATCTGATCGAGGTGGGAACGCCAATATGATGCCGGAGGAAAGAAGAAGGAGGAAGAAAAATGGACTATAAGATCCTGCGGCTCACAGACCAGCCGGAGTTTAAGGAACAGGCGGCCCGGTGGTTCCATGAAAAATGGAGGATCCCCCTGGAGGCGTATATGGAGAGCATGGAGGAGTGCCTGGAGGAGAAGGGCACGGTTCCCCAGTGGTATATGGCGTTGGACGGGGAGAGGATCATCGGCGGCATGGGAGTGATCGAGAATGATTTTCATGACCGGAAGGATCTGGCTCCCAATGTGTGTGCTGTATACACAGAGGAGGACTGGCGGGGCCGGGGCGTTGCCGGCTCGCTGCTGCGGTACGTGTGCGCGGACATGAAGGAAAAGGGGATCGATCCTCTGTATCTGATCACCGATCATACTTCTTTTTATGAACGGTACGGCTGGGAATATCTCTGTATGGTACAGGGAGAAGGGGAAGCGGAAAAGATAAGGATGTATATCCACAGAGGGAAGGAATAATCCTATGGAAAAAAGGGTGTAGATCAGGGAGATTGCAGGATAAGAGGAGCAGCCCCGGAGCGGCAGGCCGCAGAGCGGAGGACAAAGGAAGGAGTGCGCCATGGATCGCAGCGATGTGAGCTTTACATTTTTAGACAGGATCCGGGAGATCGAGGAAAATATCGAGGACGGGCGGTTTCAGTCGGCCCTGGCGCTGGCGGTGACGCTGCCGGATATCTGCGGCGGGATCGCGTTTCCGGAGCTGGTAAAGCGAGGCCGGGACGGGAGGATTCTGCGGGACAGATCCGGGGAGCCCAGCCGGGATACCGGGCGGCAGTATTCCCAGTGGGTGGATACATACGGGACCCCGTTCCTAAAAAAGGACCCGGCTGACGAAGCGCCGTATATCTGCGGGGAGCGGCTGTGGCAGCTGAGATGCGAGTACCTGCACCAGAACAAGGGCTTCGACAACGATACACCCGACACGGAGGTACGGTTCCACCTGGGGCTCAACTGCGGCAGCAGCATCTGTAACCTGGATACGGAGGACGGATCCGATATCCGCCTGGATATTGAGGAGCTGTGCCGCAGAATCTGTCTGGCGGCCCGGAGCTTTTATGAGGAAAACAGGGAGAACATGGATTTTGCCCTCTATAATACGCCGGTCATTGATTTCACCAGGTGGAAGGAGGAGGCGTTTTCGGCCCGGAAGGTGCTGGGCATCGTCACAGGGGACAGGACCTACGGAAGCGGGCTTAAGGCGGCCCTGGGGCAGTATTACCGGCTGGCAGTTTCGGGAGTTTCCTGGGAGGAGGTCCGGAAGAAGCTGAAAAAGGAAAAGCCCGATGTGTGGATCCTGGACCGGGAATTCTTAAAATATGTGGATCATGAGGACGGAGACGGGAAGGGGCCGGCAGTTTTTATCTTAAAGGAGCCAGGCAGCAGAGAGGCAGGTCTGGAAGGATATCCGTATCTGGATAAGTTCATGGACCTGAAGGAAATGAGGAGGACCATCCGGTCCGGCCAGGAGGGAACAGAACGGAAACAGGACGCTTAAATGGAGGAAGAGGAACGGATGTGGATGATGGCAGCAGCGGCAGGATTTTCCGGGACCCTGATCCTGGGTCTTCTGCTTTACAGGGAAAGGCTGAAAGGAAAACGGCTCGTGGAGCGGAAGAAGGAGCTGGAGGAGGAGCTGAGGAAGGCAGAAAATGAGGCAGAGCGGATAAAAGAGGCAGAAGCCCGTCTTTCCAAACGGGTCTCAGAGCTGGAAAAAAGCCTGGAGGACCAGAGAAGGGAACGGAGGGAGATCTGCGGGGCGGCGGCCAACGTACACCTATACGCCCAGCTGGGAGGTGAAAAGGCCGCCTCCAGGGAGCTTAAGGGGATCCTCCAGGTGATCGCAAAGGAAAGCCGGAAGATCGCAGAAAGGATGGATGCATGAACCAGCCGTTTATAAAAAGGGCAGTTATTGAGTGGGAGAAGATCGGCCAGGACAGCTATTTAAGGCGGATCCCGGCGCTGGAGGGCCTGGAGGCGCTGGAATTTGACGCTCCGGTCACATGCTTTGTCGGGGAGAATGGCAGCGGGAAATCCACGCTCCTGGAGGCCATGGCCATTGCGGCCGGGTTTAATCCCGAGGGAGGGTCCAGGAATTACCATTTCTCCACCTATGACTCTCATTCAGAGCTGTGGAGGGCTCTCCGGCTGGTGCGGGGATATAAAAAGCCGTCCTGGGGATATTTTCTGCGGGCTGAGAGCTTTTACAATGTGGCCACCAGAGAAGAGGAATATGCGGATTTTCTGCATCCTTCAGAGAAATATCATGAAAAATCCCATGGAGAGAGCTTTCTGGCTGTGGCCCAGAAGTATCTGACGCCTGGAGGCCTGTATTTTTTAGACGAGCCGGAAGCGGCCCTCTCCCCCCAGAGACAGCTTACGCTTTTAATGGAGATCTTCCAGTGCGCCAGACAGGGGGCGCAGTTTTTTATGGTATCCCACTCTCCGATCCTTCTGGGCCTTCCGGGGGCCAGGATCCTTTCCTTCGATGACGGGGAGGTCCATCCCTGTGCCTATGAGGAAACGGAAAGCTACCAGGTGATGGAAATGTTCATCAACAGCCGGGAGCTGCTCTTAAAAAAGCTTTTGAAAGATTTATAAAAAAATTTATAAAATATCCCTTGCTTTTTCTTTTAAAAGAGGTATAATACCCATAGTCAATACAAAAAAATGAATAAATATTCAAAATGAAATTTCAGACAGAATGAAGAAGCAGAAAGGGAAGGAAAAATGATGAAGATGATGAAGAAAGCAACAGCAGTGATCCTGGCAGCAGCCATGGCGGCGGCTCTGACCGCATGCGGCGGCGGAGAAAAGGCTGAGACGACAGCGGCAGATACAAAGACAGAGACAACGGCGGCAAAGGAAGACGCCAAGGGAGCAGAGAGCCCTGCCGAGGAGACAAAGGCCGGAGAAGAGGCAGCCGCTGGCGGCACCATCCTTATGGCCACCAACGCGGAGTTTGAGCCCTGGGAATTCCATGACGGCGACGCCATCGTGGGCATCGACCCGGAGATCGCAGGAGCCATCGCTGAGAAGTTAGGCATGGAGCTGAAGGTGGAGGATATGGCCTTCGACGCCATCATCCCGTCTGTGGCCTCTGGAAAGTGTGACTTTGCCATGGCCGGCATGACCGTAAATCCGGAGCGTGCGGCTTCCGTGGACTTTACAGATACCTACGCCTCTTCCTCTCTGGTGATCCTGGTAAAGGCTGACAATACAGAGATCACAGGAGAAGATACTCTGGCTGGCCACGTTGTGGGAGCCCAGCTTGGAACCACCGGCGATACCACAGCCTCTGACATCTGCGGCGACGATAAGGTGGAGCGTTATAATACCTTCTTTGAGGCAGTCCAGTCCTTAAAGCAGGGCAAGATCGACGCGGTCCTTTTAGACAAGGCTCCGGCCAACGTATTCCTTTCCCAGAATGACGACTTAAAGCAGGCCGGTGAGGAACTTGGAAAAGAAGAGTATGCCATTGCAGTGAAAAAGGGCAATACAGAGCTCCTTGAGAAGTTAAATGCAGCCATCGCCGAGCTTAAGGAAGACGGGACCATCGACGAGATCGTGAACAAATATATCCCGGCAGAATAAGGAATGGAAAATTATGGAAAGGGCTTTTTAATCCGGCCCATATGGTGTAAAATGAACATGTAACTGGAAAATAATGGAGCTGTCGCAGGGGAGGAGATCTGAATTTCTTCTGCGGCAGCCCCATTGTCGTGTCATAAAAATAATTCCAGACCGGAGGAAACGGCTGGAAAAACAGAGAAAGGAATGAAAACGTGAACTTAGAAGAGCAGCTTACAGCGGAACAATTTTACAACAACTTTGTCGCTGACGACCGGTTCGTAAAGTACATTCTGGGAGGTCTGAAAACGACCCTCCTCGTTACTTTATTTGCCGTGCTCCTTGGCATTTTTCTTGGGTTCCTGGTGGGGACCGTGCGCTCCACCTATGAAAGGACAGGGAAGCTTGGGGTCTTAAACGTGTTCTGCCGCGCCTATCTTTCTGTGATCCGCGGAACGCCGGTGACAGTCCAGCTGATGATCACATATTACCTTATTTTTTCGTCTCCGGACTCCTCCAAGCTGCTCTGCGCGATCCTGGCCTTTGGAATCAACTCCGGAGCCTATGTGGCGGAGATATTCCGGTCCGGCATCATGTCCATCGACAATGGACAGTTCGAGGCGGGAAGAAGCCTGGGCTTCAATTACGCCCAGACCATCTGGTATATTATCCTGCCCCAGGCCTTTAAAAATGTCCTGCCGGCCCTCTGCAACGAGTTCATCGCCCTTTTAAAGGAGACCTCCGTATCCGGCTTCATTGCCCTCCAGGATCTGACAAGGGGAGCGGATATCATCCGGAGCCGTACCTATAACGTGGTGCTCCCGCTCTTTACGGTGGCGCTGGTATACTGGATGATCGTGACCTTTTTGACCTATATGGTGGGGAAACTGGAAACCAGGCTCAGAAAGAATGAAAAGAGGTAAGTCATGGCGGAAAATCAGACAAAGAACCGGGAGATCGGCGCAGGAGAGCCGCTGATCCAGGTAAAGGAATTATGTAAATCCTTTGACGGGGTGGACGTGCTGAAGAACATTACCACCACCATTAAAAAGGGAGAGGTCGTATTTGTGGTGGGGCCGTCCGGCTCCGGAAAATCCACGTTCCTCCGGTGCATGAACCTGCTGGAGGAGCCCACCAGCGGCCATATCTTTTTTGAGGGAACGGATATCACCGATAAAAATACGGATATCAATCTGCTGAGACGGAAGATGGGGATGGTGTTCCAGCAGTTCAACCTGTTCCCCCATATGAGCATCATGAAAAACATGACCATCGCTCCCGTGAAGCTTCTGGGAGTGAAGGAGGAGGATGCCGTAAAGGAAGCCGAAAAGCTCCTGGCCCGCGTGGGACTTTTAGACAAAAAGGACGCTTACCCGGCACAGCTTTCCGGCGGCCAGAAGCAGAGGATCGCCATTGTCCGGGCGCTGATGATGAAGCCGGATGTGATGCTGTTTGATGAACCCACCTCGGCTCTGGACCCGGAAATGGTGGGCGAGGTATTAAACGTAATGAGAGAGCTGGCAAAGGAGCATATGACCATGCTGGTGGTGACCCACGAGATGGGCTTTGCCAGAGAGGTGGCCGACCGTGTCATGTTCCTGGACGGCGGCGATTTTGTGGAGGAGGCCCCGCCGGAGGAATTTTTTACAAATCCCAAATCAGAGCGTCTGCGCTCCTTCTTAAGCAAGGTATTATAAAAAACAGAGAAAGCGCCAGACTGGATACGCAGAGATCCGGTCTGGCGATTTTTTGGAATTTTCTTGCATTTTGCAGAAAATATGTGTAAAATCAAACTTATGAAAGACGAAAGACCGAATGTTTGATTCTTAGAAGGACAGCGGCGAATGCCGCAGGAAGGAGCGATGCTCATGAGCAGACTGGAAATGGTCTCTCCGACGAGAGCAAAGATCGTCATGGAGGGGCTTTATAAGGACCTGGAACGAAGGATCGAGGCGAGCCAGCCGGGACTCTGTCCCGTGGACCTGGCCCGGGCGTTCCTGGAGCTGTGCTACGCCCAGACGTGCGGGAAATGCGTGCCCTGCCGGATCGGCTTAAAGCAGCTGATGTTTCTGATCCAGGACGTACTGGACGGAAAGGCCACCATGGACACGTTAAAGCTGATGGAGGAGACGGCTCTGGCGGTCATGGAAGCCGCCGACTGCGCCATTGGATATGAGGCGGCCAATATGGTCTATAAGGGGCTGACCGGCTACCGGGACGAGTATGTGGAGCATGTGAAGCACGGCCGCTGTACCTGTGTGGCCTCCCAGCCGGTGCCCTGCGTGACCCTGTGCCCGGCCCATGTGGATATCCCGGGATATATCGCCCTGGTCCGGGAGGGCAGGTATGCGGACGCCATCCGCCTGATCCGGAAGGACAATCCCTTCCCCACCTCCTGCGCCTTCATATGCGAACACCCCTGCGAGTCCATGTGCCGCAGGAACATGGTGGACGACGCCATTAACATCCGCGGGCTGAAGCGGGTGGCAGCGGATTTTGCGGGAGAGGTGGATCCCCCGGCTCCGGCTCCGTCCACGGGAAAAAAGATCGCCGTCATCGGCGGAGGCCCCGGAGGCTTGAGCGCGGCCTATTACTTACAGCTCATGGGCCATCAGACCACGGTTTATGAGATGCTGCCGGAGCTGGGCGGCATGCTCCGGTACGGGATCCCCAATTACCGTCTTCCCAAGGAGCGGCTGGAGGACGATATCCACAGTATTTTAAAAACAGGCGTTCAGGTGAAGCATGGATTAAAGATCGGAAAGGACATCACCATCCAGGAGCTCCAGAAGGAATATGATGCTATCCTCATCGCCATCGGAGCCAGCGCTGATAAGAAGCTGCGCCTGGACCATGAGGACGCAGACGGCGTGCTGTCGGCGGTGGAATTTTTACGGAGCGCAGGCCTTGGGGAGCTGCCGGACCTCACAGGAAAGCAGGTGGTGGTGGTCGGAGGCGGCAACGTGTCCATGGACGCGGTGCGGACGGCAAAGCGCATGGGCGCGGAGAAGGTCAGCATCCTGTACCGCAGACGGCGCCACGATATGACGGCCCTGCCGGAGGAGATCGAGGGAGCCGTGGCCGAGGGGATCGAGCTTTTGACCTTAAAGGCACCGTCCTCCATCGATGTGGATGAGAACGGACGGGTCCGGGGGATCTGGGCCGCGCCCCAGATGGTCAGCGCCATAAAGGACGGCCGCGCCGGGATCCAGCCCACGGGAGAGCCGGACGTGTATATCCCCTGCGATGTGCTGATCCGGGCCATCGGCCAGGATATCGAAACCAGCCATTTTGAGGAGGCAGGGGTCCCGGTCCAGAGAGGAAAGATCATCACCAGGAGCACAGGAGACTTTGAAAACATGCCGGGCGTCTTTGCCGGCGGCGACTGTGCCAGCGGACCGGCCTCGGTCATCAAGGCCATTGCGGCAGCCAAGGTGGTGGCGGCCAACATCGACGAATATCTGGGCTTCCGCCACGAGATCTCCTGTGATGTGGAGATCCCGGACGCCAATCTGGAGGACCGGACGCCCTGCGGACGGGTCAACCTGACGGAGCGGGAGGCCTGCCAGCGGGTCCATGATTTTGAAGGCGTAGAAAACTGCATGACAGAAAAGGAGGCCAGGCAGGAGGCCGACCGGTGCCTGCGCTGTGACCACTTTGGCTATGGAATCTTTAAGGGAGGCAGGGATACGATATGGTAAATGTGACGATCGACGGAAAGAAGATCCAGGTAAGAGAAGGAACGACGATCATGGACGCCGCAGCCAGATGCGGGATCCCGATCCCCAGTCTGTGCTATTTAAAGGATATCAACGAGATCGCCGCCTGCCGCGTCTGTGTGGTGGAGCTGGAGGGAAAGGAGAGGCTGATCACCTCCTGCAATAACGTGGTAGCCGAGGGGATGGTGCTTTATACCAACAGTCCCAAGGTCCGCCGCCACAGGAGAAAGATCGTGGAGCTTCTCCTGTCCCAGCACGACTGTCTCTGCGCCACCTGCCAGAGGAGCGGGAACTGCAGCCTTCAGAAGATCGCCAATGATCTGAATATTTTGGAAATTCCCTTCCACCATACGTTGGAGCACCAGCCGTGGAATAAAAATTTCCCATTATTGCGAAAATCTGAAAAATGCATCAAATGCATGCGCTGTGTCCAGATCTGTGAAAAGGTCCAGGGACTGGGGATCTGGACCGTGGAGGGGACCGGTTCCCGGGTGACCATCAATGTTTCCGGCAGAAAGACCATCGAAGAGGCGGACTGCTCGCTCTGCGGCCAGTGCATCACCCACTGCCCAGTGGGGGCGCTGACTGCCAGGGACGATACGGAAAAGGTCTGGGAGGCCATTGAGGATCCGGAGAAGATCGTGGTGGCCCAGGTGGCTCCGGCGGTGCGGACAGCCTGGGGCGAGGAGCTGGGGCTTTCCCCGGAGGAGGCCACCATCGGCCGGATCATGGATGCCTTAAAGCGCATGGGCGTGGACTACGCCTTTGATACGGTTTTTTCGGCGGATCTGACCATTATGGAGGAGGCCAGTGAGTTCCTGGAGCGGTTTACAAAAGGCGAATTCAGGGACAGACCCATGTTCACCTCCTGCTGCCCCGGCTGGATCCGGTTCGTAAAGACCCAGTTCCCCCATATGGTGAAATATCTGTCCACGGCCAAATCGCCCCAGCAGATGTTCGGAGCGGTGATGAAGACGTATTATGCCCAGAAGCTGGGAGTGGACCCGGAGCGGATCTTCACAGTTTCCATCATGCCCTGCGTGGCCAAGAAGGCAGAGCGGGAGATGGAGCTGTTTTATGAGGAATACGCAGGCCACGATGTGGACGCAGTCCTGACCACAAGAGAGCTGGTACGGATGATCCGGTCCGCCCACATAAGGCCGGAGGGCTTAAACGATATTGAAAGCGACAGCCCCATGCGGGAGGGGACCGGAGCCGGAGTCATCTTCGGGGCCACCGGCGGCGTCATGGAGGCAGCTTTGAGGACGGCCTACTTTGCCCTGAAAGGGAAAAATGCTCCGGCAGACGCCTTCCGGGCGGTGCGCAGCCTGGGCTTCAACGCCAACAACGGCGTCCAGGAGGCAGAATTCAAGATCGACGATCTGGTGCTCCGGACGGCAGCAGTCAGCGGCCTGGGAAACACCAGGGCTCTTCTGGAGCGGATCGACCGGGGAGAGGTCCATTACGACTTCGTGGAGGTCATGGCCTGCCCCGGAGGCTGTGTGGGCGGAGGCGGACAGCCCATCCACGATGGCAGGGAGATGGCCTTTGAACGGGGAAGGCAGCTTTATTATCTGGACGCCGGCGCCAGACTCCGGTATTCCCATGAAAATCCGGACGTGAAGGCTATGTACGAGGAATTTTTTGAAAAGCCCAATTCCCATAAAGCCCATCTGCTGCTGCATACGGAGCACAGGAAATAGGGCGGGGGAGTTTTCTGGCGGACATGAATGGTCCGGGAAAGGAGTCCATGAAACGGAAATATAAGATCGCAATGGTCCAGATGGACACCCAGAACAATAAGGAAAAGAATCTTGAGGACGCCTGTGCCTGGATCGATGAGGCGGCGGCTTCGGGGGCGGAGCTGGTGTGCTTTCCCGAGGTCATGAACCTGATCGGGAAAAACACAGGTCCCGGCGGAGGAAGGGAGCCGGTTCCCGGATTCTCCACGGAACGACTGATGGAAAAGGCGGCAGAGCATGGGATCTATATCCATGGCGGCAGCATTACGGAGGAGATCCCGGGAGAAAAACGGGCCGGAAATACCAGCGTGCTCATAGGGCCAGACGGTCGGATCCTGGCCAGATACAGGAAGCTTCATACCTTTGACATCACCCTGGCCGACGGACGGCCGTTCCGGGAATCTGACCGGATCCGGCCGGGAGACGCAGTGGTGACGGCAGAAACGGAGCTGGGGTGCTTCGGCATGTCCATCTGCTATGACGTGCGGTTCCCGGAGCTGTACCGTCTGCTGGCCATAAAGGGGGCAAGGGTGCTTTTCGTTCCCGTGAGCTTCACAAAGGAGACCGGGGAGGAGCATCTGGAGCTTCTCCTCAGGGCCAGGGCCGTGGAAAACGGCTGCTATGTGATCGCGGCAGCCCAGACCGGGGTGAAGCCGGCCTACACGGCCTATGGGAACAGTATGCTCATCGATCCCTGGGGAAAGGTCCTGGTACGGGCCGGACGGGAAACAGGGGTCTTTTATGGAGAGCTCGATCTGGATCATGCCGATGCGGTCCGCCGCCGGATGCCGTCCCTGGAAAGCCGGAGGACGGACGTGTACCAGGTGGAGGAAAAAAGGAAGTAAAAAATTTGCAGTTCCATCTTGACAGTTCCAGGAATCTTTTGTATAGTGGAATCATCATATGACTGACGGAAGTGGAAGAAACCACATGAAGTATGATCTTGCTGAGCCGACCGTCTGGGCAATCTGCCCGGATGGACGGCTCTTTTTTGCTTTGCAGGAAGGCGTGAACGGGGCCCCAGGGCAGATCTGGAACTGAGAGGAGTTTCATCTGGTTTTGCTGAGAAGGAGGAGATCGTATGGCCATGGGACGGATCCATTCCTGGGAATCCATGGGGCTTGTGGACGGACCCGGGATCCGCACGGTGATTTTTTTACAGGGCTGCCGCCTGCGGTGCCGGTATTGCCATAATCCGGATACGTGGGAGCTCTGCGGAGGGGGGACCCTGGAATCTCCGGAGGAGACTGTAAACCGGCTGATGCGGTTTAAACCCTATTACGGGGCCGACGGAGGCGTTACGTTTTCCGGAGGGGAGCCGCTGTTACAGAAGGAATTTCTGACAGAGGTCCTTGCCCTGTGTAAAAGCCGTGGGATCCATACCTGCCTGGATACGGCGGGAGTGGGCTGCGGCGGTTATGGGGAGATCCTCAAAAATACGGATCTGGTGCTTCTGGATGTGAAGCATTATACGCCAGAAGGGTATCAGGCTGTCACCAGCCGGTCCATGGATGCCTATGAGGAATTTTTGGACGCGGTCCAGTCCATGGAGGTTCCCTTGTGGCTCCGCCATGTGGTGGTTCCCGGCCTTACAGACGGAGAGGACCATCTGGCGGGTCTGGCAGAGTATGTAAAGGGAATACGGAATGTGAAGCGGGTGGAGCTGCTTCCATATCATGTTCTGGGGGTGCCCAAATACCGCGCCATGGGAATCCCATATCCTTTGGAGGGCGTGCCGCCCATGGAGAGCGGAGCTCTTGTCCAATGGCAGGAGCGTATGAACTGCGGGCTGAAAAACGGCTGAGGGTCTGAGGAGCATCGGAGATCAGATGGAAGAGACTGGGATCACAAAACGTGGTCTGTGACAGGGTGAAAGGAGATCAATATGAGTATCGATGTAAACTGTACAGCATGGAGAGGCTTTAAGACCGGCGAGTGGCGCCATGTGGTCAACGTAAGGAACTTTATCCAGAAAAACTATACGCCCTATGCAGGCGGAGATGGATTTCTGGAGGGGACCACGGAAAAGACGAAAAAAGTATGGGAAAAGGCTCACGGCCTGATCCTGGAGGAGGTAAAAAAGGGCATTGTGGACGTGGATACCACAGTGGTGTCCGGCATCGACAACTTTGCTCCCGGCTATATTGATAAAGACAATGAAGTGATCGTCGGGCTCCAGACCGACGCGCCATTAAAGCGCATCGTCAATCCCTTCGGCGGCATGCGGATGGCCAAGAGCGCCCTGGAGCAGTACGGCTACCAGCTGGATCCGGACGTGGAAAAGCACTTTAATCTATACAGAAAGACCCATAACGACGGCGTATTCGACGCATACCCGGAGCGGATCCGTGTGGCCCGGAGCGCAGGACTTCTGACAGGACTTCCCGACGCCTATGGCCGAGGCAGGATCGTTGGCGACTACCGCCGTGTCCCCCTTTACGGCACAGATTTCCTCATTGAGTCCAAAAAGGCAGACCTGAAGCTTTTAGACGGACCCATGACCGACGAGAGGATCCGTCTCAGAGAGGATGTGAGCGAGCAGATCCGCGCCTTAAAGAAGATGGCGGACATGGCTGCGAAGTACGGCTGCGATATCACAAAGCCTGCGGAAAATGCCCATGAAGCCGTCCAGAACCTGTATATGGCCTATCTTGCCGGGATCAAGGAAAACAATGGGGCAGCCACCAGCCTGGGCCGGACCGCCACCTTCCTGGATATTTATATCCAGAGAGACATGGAGGCGGGGATCCTTACAGAGGCTGGAGCCCAGGAGCTCATCGACCAGTTTATCATCAAGCTCCGTCTGGTGCGCCATCTGAGGACGCCGGAGTACAACGAGCTGTTCGGCGGAGATCCCACCTGGGTGACCGAAAGCCTTGGAGGAATGGGCGTGGACGGCCGGACGCTGGTGACGAAGAATACCTTCCGCTATCTCCATACACTGACCAACCTGGGAACCGCCCCGGAGCCCAACCTGACCGTGCTCTGGAGCCAGAACCTGCCGGAGGCCTTTAAGGATTACTGCGCGAGGATGAGCATTGATACAGACTCCATCCAGTACGAGAACGATGATCTGATGCGGCCCATGTACGGCGACGATTACTGCATCGCCTGCTGCGTATCGGCCATGGCTGTGGGAAAGCAGATGCAGTTCTTTGGCGCCAGGGCCAACCTGGCCAAGAGCCTGCTTTACGCCATCAACGGCGGCGTGGACGAGTTAAAGGGACTCCAGGTGATCCCCGGACTGGAAAAGAATACAGAAGAGGTCCTGGACTACTCCCATGTGCTGGCAGACTATAAGAAGACCCTGGCCTATGTGGCGGAGCTTTATGTGGACACCATCAACATCATCCACTTCATGCATGATAAATATGCCTATGAGGCCAGCCAGATGGCCCTTCACGATACATGGGTGGAGCGCCTGGCAGCTTTCGGCGTTTCCGGCCTTTCCGTGGCTGTGGACTCTTTATCGGCCATTAAATTCGCAAAGGTGATGCCCGTAAGGGATGAGAATGGAGTGGCCGTGGACTTTAAGGTGGAGGGAGAGTTCCCCAAATACGGAAACGATGACGACCGGGTGGACGACATCGCCGTGGAGCTGGTGTCCTTCTTCTCCGCAGAGCTTAAAAAGCACGCCCTGTACCGGGATGCGATCCATACGCTGTCAGCTCTCACCATCACCAGCAACGTGATGTACGGTAAGAAAACGGGAACGACGCCAGACGGAAGAAAGGCCGGAGAGCCCTTCGCCCCGGGGGCCAATCCCATGCACGGAAGGGACAGCCACGGCGCGCTGGCATCCTTAAACTCTGTGGCTAAGATTCCCTACCGGGCCGTATGCCAGGACGGAGTTTCCAACACCTTCTCCATTACGCCCACGGCTCTTGGAAAATCGGAGGAGGAGCGGATGAAGAACCTGGTGATGATCTTAAACGGATACTTTATCCAGGGGGCCCATCACTTAAACGTCAACGTCATGAACCGGGAGCTCCTCATCGACGCCATGGAGCATCCGGAAAAATATCCGACTCTGACCATCCGTGTTTCCGGCTACGCCGTGAACTTCAGCCGTCTCAGCAGAGAGCAGCAGCTGGAGGTCATCAAGCGGACGTTCCACGAGAGCATGTAAAAACAGAAAGCCCCTGTTTCCTGGGAATCCCGGGAGGCAGGGATTTTTATATCATAGGAAAGGGTGCTCTATGCCATAAAAGTACTCTGCGGGATGGGTCAGGGCACTTCCTATAAAACGGAAAACATGTTGTAGAGCTTCAGGAGCCGGATATCCTCCCGGGAGATCTTCAGCTGCCGGATCAGGGCCTCATCCTCCGGGAGCCGGGAACGGGAAAAGAGCATTTTTGCGGCGATGGGCATCATGGGCCGGGAGGAAAAGCCGTTGAACAGTCCCCATTTGGTCTCGGAGCTGAGGTAAGAAGCAAGGATCTGTACGCTGGCCTTTTCCATGGTACTGTCCTGGTTGGTAAGCTGGATATTTGTGAGGGCGTCAAAGTGTTCGATGTACCCCCAATATGTATTTTCACAGTTCTTATAACGGTCATGATCCAGAAAATTCATGTACAGCATGACCTTGTATTCAGGACTGCCGGATTCCGAGAGAATGTCGAACCGGCAGCGGATCAGCTGGCTGCTTCTCCCGTCAAAAATATAGGAATAGATTTTTGAGATCCCATGGAAAAAGGAGGGACTGACGCCGGTGCAGACCGGATGGGGAAGGGTTGCCGGGAGCGTATATAAAAACTGCTCTATGGGCGCCTCCAGCGTCCGTGCGATCATATACAGAGTCTCCATATCTACGGGGATCTCTCCCTTTTCATATTTGGATATGGTGGAACGGCTCTTTCCTATGAGCCCGGCCATGTCCTCCAGGGTCATATTCCGCTTCTTCCGGCATTCCCGGATCTGCTGTCCTACCAGAGTGCTTATTTCTGTCATACGTATCCACTGCCTTTCTGTTCCGCTGGACGGAAGGATCCGTCCGGCCCGGTGTTCTTATAAATCAAAAAAGGGATGAATTGGCCGGTATTTTTCCGGTTTTTCAATTATTTTATCATGGAATCCTGGGAAAATCCATTATAGAGAGAAAAAAATGGATATTTTCTATTGACAGGAGAAATGGGGCTGTTTGCACTGGAAACCTCCTTTTGATACAATTACCGTATGATCCCAGAGACCAAAGGGCGTCCGGGCATCGTGATGAAGAAGGAAACAGAAAAACAGGAGGATGATCAGATGTACAATTTTGATGAAGTGATCGACCGGAGACATACCAATGCGCTGAACACAGATGGATTCCGGGACTATATTTTTCATGCGGATGAGACGATGACTTTTCCGTATAAGGATGAAGAGTTTATCCGCATGTGGGTAGCAGATATGGAATTTGCGACCCCGGATGTGGTGGTCGACGGGATCCGGGAGCGGCTGGAGCATAAGATCTTCGGTTATACCCGGGTATTTGAAAAACGGTATTACGACGCATTTTCCACCTGGTGTCAGCGGCACTATGATTTCCATTTTGACCGGAAGGAGCTGGTCATGTCCAATGGGATCGTTCCGGCCCTTTATGAGCTGGTGGAATACATCTGTAAGCCGGATGAAAAAGTCCTGTTCCTGTCGCCGTCCTATGCTTACTTTAAGCATGCGGCTGAATTTTCCGGAAGAGAATTTGTCTGCTCCCCACTGAATAATTCGGACGGATACTATACCATCAATTTTGAAGACTTTGAAAAGAGGGCGGCAGATGAAAAAACGACGTTGTTTATTTTCTGCAATCCTCACAATCCCAGTGGAAGAGTCTGGAAAGAGGAAGAGTTAAGGAGACTGGCAGAGATCTGTGAAAAATATGGGCTCTGGGTGATCTCCGATGAGATCCATTGCGATCTCCTGCGACTGGGACAACATCACATTCCCATGGGGAAGATTATGCCGGAGTATAAAAGGCTGATCACCTGCATGGCTGCCAGCAAAACGTTTAACCTGGCAGGAATGATGATATCCAATATACTGATCCGGGACGAAGAGCTGCGGGCAGTGTGGCTGGACCGCCATTACAATTTCGACAACCCTCTGAGTATTGCCGCCGTCCAGGCAGCCTATGAAAAGGGAGAGCCATGGCTTATGGAGCTCCGGGCCTATCTGGATGAAAATTTTCGCTTCACGGAGAGATATCTGAAGGAGCACCTGCCAGAAGCGGGCTTCAGGATATCAGAATCCACCTATCTGGCCTGGGTGGACTTAAGCGCTTATTTTGAGCCGGACGAGAATCTGCCTATGTTTTTCGCTTATAAAGCGGGCGTGCTGCTGGAGGGAGGAAACATGTTCGTACAGGATTCTGACTGCTTCATCCGGTTGAATCTGGCCTGTCCGCGGGCAACTCTGGAGGAGGGCCTTTGCCGGATCTGCGAGGCGGTCAATACGAAGCATACGGAAAAATATATGGGAGAACAGCAGTAACAGTCATGGAACACAAGGGCTGCCGGGGCTGCCGGAATGATCCGGCTCCGGCAGCCGTTTTGCCTCCGGGCTGTCCCCTGTGCGCCGGGTGGATCAAAGATTTAGGACTTCCCTGGCGATCATAGTATCTGTAATGTCCATCCCATGCTGGATGAGATATGGCGGTTTTTTCACTGTACGGTAAAAAACGTCTATTGCGTATAAGCGACTGTGATCATGGTGATATAATCGCCGCGTTCCCGAAGCGCCATTTCGTTGAGCCCTTCTTCATAGGCGAAGCCGGTCAGTGTGAGCCCCTGGTCCTGGGAATAGGATAGGAGCCGGTCATAAACGTCCTTCAGCCGGTCCCAGCTTCCCACGCTGAACGCCCGCAGATATTCTCCTGCAGGCAGTACTGCATCATATGGCCTTTCATCGTTTGTTCCGTAATAAAAGAAGCAGTCGTAGTCATTGAAATTGTCAGAGCAGATATTTTCAACGGAGATCCGGCTTCCAAAGTTGTCGTACAGACCGAAGATGGTTTTCAGACGGAGAGAAAAATCGGCAGCTACGGAAAAATCATGCTCATCGTAAGCCCCAGTGATGGGCGCAGAGAGCAGAATGTGCCGTTTAGGCAGATGGATCCGTTCGATCTTTCCATGGCTGGCCGAAAGCCCCAGCGCCAGCTTTTCCTGCTTCTGCTGCAAAAAGGCCTTTACCTCCAGGAGCTGATGGACGGACCGGTCGATGAGCTCCTGTTTTTCCTTGATGATCTTGGTAAAGGAAGCGTCAGACGGGCGGTCTGTGTAAGCCCAGATCTCTTCGATGGAGAGCCCCAGACGCCGGAAGATCAGGATCATTTCCAGCTGCACCGCCTGGAAGCGGCTGTAATAGTGATAACCGTTTTCATCGATCATTTCCGGGCGGAACAGGCCGATATCATTGTAATAATGCAGAGTCCTTTTGTTGATCCCGTTCATTTTTGCGAATTCCCCGGAGGTAAGAAAACATTTCTTATTTTTCATGTGAATCTCCCCTTGACTGTACAGTTACTGTATATATTATGATACACTGCGTAAGAAAAATATGCAAGATTCTGGAGGGAAAAATGAGATTTGCAGAAATAGAAGCCAGTCAGTGGAAGGAAGTAAAAAGTATTTATATGGAGGCTTTTCCAAAGAGAGAGAGAAAACCGTTTTTTGTCCTGAAGCATTCGGTGAAGCGGGGAAAGGCCAGGGTTTTTACAGCATCCGATGAAAATGGACTGCTGGGCTTTACCGTTGCTATTCCGTATCAGAATATGGTCATGGTGGATTATCTGGCCGTATCCGGAAAGATCCGGAGCAAAGGGACCGGAAGCTTCATCATGCAGGAGATATGCCGGTATTTTTCAGATAAGAAGGTGGTCCTTCTGATCGAGCGGCTGGACGAGGGAGCGGAGAACCAGGAGCAGAGGATCGCCAGAAGACGGTTCTATCTGAAAAACGGATTCACCTCTGCGGATATTTTTGTGGAGGGAGCCGGAGGGGATATGGAGATCCTGAATTTTGGAGGGAAGGTATCTCCGGAGGATTATATGCGCCTTCAGAAGTATGCCCTGGGAAGATTTTTGTTCAGTCTGTCGGGAATGCGGATCGTGGAACCGGCAAGAGCGTAAGAAAGCCGTCGGTCCGCGGTCATAACAGCTCCATGGGGTACATATGGATGTAACAAAAGAGATGCTTTTATGAAGATTGTTTATGAGGTGAAGTAAGAGAAAGATCGCAGAAATGCGGTCTTTTTTCTTTGAGTGTTTTTATTGTGTTATGGAAGAAAATCGGTTAAAATAGAACAAAGAAAGCAGGTGAAAAAATCATGGCTAAAACTTTTTTGTGGATTGAAGATAGAAAAGGAAAAGCAAGCTATACATTTTGGGCGAATCTCATGAAACAACTTTGTTCTGATGTAATCGTTGAAAGTAAAAAGAATAATAGTGAGTTGGTAAAAGCTGTAAGAACATTACAGGAGACTGAGAATAGATATATCATTGTCTTTGATAATTCTTTTGATAATTTGCAGATTGTTATGGAAAAGAAACGATTAAAGAAATATGTGAATGAGAAAGAAAATGTTTTTCTATTGAATATTATTTGTTTTGAATATCTTCTTTTAGAATTTAAAGAACTGATAGAATGGATTTATGCTCCGGAGGATGAATTCCTGCAAAAGAGAGCCAAAGTAATTGCGGCAAGACACAAACTTGTAGAATCCCTGCAGAATGATAATTTTGATTATAAAGGAATACGAGAAATTTTGGATTATGATAAAAATATTGAAGAACATAATATTGAACAATTGTCGGCAAAGCTATTATTTGATTTGACAAGAAATACCGGATTCGAAGTGTCAAAAGGGGTACTTGGAGAATGCTGGATAAAATCTTGCTGTGAATGGAATGAGCGACAGGAAGATGATATCTGCGGATTAGATTATAGCAGACTGTCTGTGTTTGATAAAATGAAAAGAATTTATGTGGGAAGCTCGTTGAAATTACAGCTTCCGAAAGTTGGATTGGAGGTAATGGCATGATAACGATTTTTAAAAATAAGAAAGACATACCTCAGGATAAAGAATATATAGAACTGAATGACATATTTTTTAATCAGAATACAGCAACAAAACTGGATGACAGAGCAGCAAAGTATATCCAAATGATAGATGGTTCGGAACTTATCAGTAAATATAAAATTCGATCACGCTTTGAAGATATTACATTGAATACGGATCAACTTTCCACAGGATGTAAAACGGTATTGAATGTATTGTATTTTCCGGATAAGGTGTTTTGCCTGAAAGAGTGTGGAAATAATGCTCTGGAAATATTGTATAGTTTTGATGTGGGAAATGTATATAGCGAATATGCAATGATTCCGTTTGACATGGAACAGGTGAAGGCGCAGACGAGTAGAGAATGTAAAGTGATCGAGGATTATGAAGAACTAAAGGAGTGGTGGGAAAATGAAGAGTAAACCAGTTGTAATGGAGCATTTTTCAACAGTGCATACTTCATTTGTAGTGGACTTTACATTTACCAATAATATAACAATCTTAATGGGAGATTCAGGAACGGGAAAGACAGCAACATTTTCATTTATCAGAGAATGTATGGCAGTGAATTCTAAAATTTTGTGTTTGGATAATTATGATTATCAGAAAGATATTAAAGAAATAATCAGCCAGACAGAAGGAAAGTTGGTTGTCATTGATAATGCAGATATTTTATTGAATGATGATACGAGAAAGTATATTTCGTTAGATAATAAAAATCAGTATTTGATTATTGGAAGAAATCCGAAGAATCTGTTTGCAACGAAAGAAAATCTGTTTGAATTGGTAAGTGAAAAGATTGGCGAGCAGACGGTGTTTACGATACAGCCATATTTATAAAATGGAATTTGTGTATTGAGAACTGCAGGTGTCAAGTATGAATATAGAAGCATTATATGATTTCTGATATGCAGGAATTCTATGATGGGTATGAAGAATTCCAGCCCCAAAAACTGTTACAGAATGAAGAGAGGGAAAGTATAGAGGACACGGCTTCCGAATCCTATTCAAAAGAGGCGGTAGAAACAGCTACTGCAATAGAGGCAGAAAATGGGATGGATGCTTCCGAATACATTCTTCCCGACAGCGATACACGCTACCTGACAGAAGAGGATGTGACAGGGTTAAGCGAGGAAGAAATCCGAATTGCCTTGAATGAAATTTATGCACGCCACGGAAGAATATTCCAGTCAGAAGATTTAAATGTATATTTCGCATCCAGATCCTGGTATGAGCCAAAATATTCTGCAGAGGAATTTAGCGCGGTAGAAAGCAGCATTATGAATGACTGCGAAAAAAAGAACATCGAATTTCTGGCAGAGGTCCGGGATGGAAAAAACGGTTCAGAACAGGTATTTGAAGAAAACTGGATGTATGGCACATACTATATGGATTTAGGCGAAGGCGGCATTACAGCAGAAGGCGGCTGCTATTCGGATAGCGGTGAAGACTATCTTTCCTTGATAGGTTCCTATATGGATAGCTATGGGGAATTTACCGGTATAATCGCGTATCTGGAAGATGGGACAATGTCAGCAAGCAGTGAGTTTGCGGAAAATGTTCATTTTACTTATAACGGAAAGGATCCGATCGAGATCCTGTCGTCAGACAATACTGGCGGCATGAATTTCCCGGGATTTGAAGGCATTTATCAGAAAACAGAAGATTTTCCGTAGTAACGATGTAGCAGGCTTGGAGGGGGCACGGTATTCATGACAGATGAAATGAAAAACTTGATCTTGCAGTATGTGGATTCGGTACAGAAGATATACGGAACACACTTAAAACAGGTTATTTTATATGGCTCGTATGCCCGGGGCGATATTCAGATGTGGACCTTATGATCCTGGTTGATCTGAATGAGGAGGTGACTGGGCAGTTTTCAGATGAACTTTCGGAACTGGGATTCGAGTATAACGTTGGTCATGATATCTGGATGATGCCGATTGTGAAGAATATACAGAATTTCTTCAAGTGGAGTGCTGCGTATCCATTTTACAGGAATGTAAAGGAAGAGGGGGTATCGTTGTATGAAGCTGCCTGATGAACTGGATACAGGCGGTAAGTGGGAACTGGTATTCCATCGTTTGCAGATTGCAGAGGAGGACCTGGCATCAGAAATATTCCCGAAAACGATGGGGAGACGGATCGTGCAGGCAGAAGAAATCCGTCATTCCAGTGATTATGATCCGTTTTATATAGCATCCAAAGGCGGGACGCAGAAACAGATTGAGACAGCGAAAGACCTTTTGGATTATGCTAGAAGATTCATTGTGGAACGGAGAGAAGCAGAAGGATTATAAGATGATCCAGAGAGGAGTATCCATTGCAGGTACTCCTTTTTTGTGCAGAAATGCAAGGATAAAAGCTGGAATGCTCGAGATCAATATTTTTATTTTCCTGTAACAGGGAACGACGGACTAGGTATGTATCGGCTGCGATGGGGAGCGGTGTATCACACCGGATCGGTTTCCAGTGAAGGAAGTGTAAAGAAACGATTAGTTATTAAGATTCTGGAGCAGAGGATTGCCAGAAGATGGTTCTATCTGAAAAACAGCTTCACTTCTGCGGATATTTTTGTGGAGAGAGCCGGCAGAAACGTAAGAAAGCCGCCGGTCTGCGGTCATAACAGCTCCACGGGTTTCATATGATGTACAAAACGTTCCCAGGGGAAGACCCATGAAGGAATATATCGAAGAACGGGCGGTCCAGATCGCCAATTACATCATAGACGAGAATGCTACGGTGCGCCAGACGGCGAAAAAGTTTGGGATATCGAAGAGTACGGTACATAAAGACGTCACCGACCGCCTCACCCACATCAATCCCGCCCTGGCGGCCCAGGCCCGGGTGGTGCTGGACATCAACAAGGCGGAGCGCCACATCCGCGGCGGACTGGCCACCAAGGAGAAATATGAGCACCGGCTGCAGGCCTGCAGCCGGGAAAACAGATGACCCGGATGGCGGGAACGGAAAAAGCTGTCTCCGGCAGGCCATCCAGGTACTTGACAAACCACTGAAAATCCTTTAAAATCAGTGGACATAAGACCTATATGAAAAAGCAGTGAAGGGAAAAAGTAAGCGGAATGCGGCATCCCAGAGAGAAGGCGGCGGTGGGAGCCTTTATGTACGCGTCGTTGAAACCGGTCCCGGAGCTTTATGCGGGCAGGAAACCGGACGGAGGAGTAAGCGGATGTCCCCGTTCCTGTGAAGCATAACGTATTTCCGGCGTTAGCGGAAAAAGAGAGAGTTTCCGGCAGGTCCGGGAACTAAATTGGGTGGTAACGCCGGCTGTCGGTCCCTTTATGGGGCTGGCAGCTTTTTTGTTTTAGCCGGCCCGCTTTATGGGAACCGACGGCCGCCCGGACAGCACAGAATATAAAGGAGGATCATCATGGCAAAGGAAAAGAAGATGGTGGAAGCGATCACTTCCATGGAAGAGGATTTCGCCCAGTGGTATACGGATGTGGTAAAAAAGGCGGAGCTGTGCGATTATGCCAGCGTAAAGGGCTGCATGGTCATTAAGCCCGACGGCTACGCCCTGTGGGAAAATATCCAGAATGAGCTGGATAAGAGATTTAAGGAGACAGGCGTAAAGAATGTATATATGCCCTTATTTATCCCGGAGAGCCTGCTGCAGAAGGAAAAGGATCATGTGGAGGGCTTTGCACCGGAGGTTGCCTGGGTGACCCACGGCGGCCTGGAGCCTTTACAGGAGCGTCTCTGTGTAAGACCCACATCTGAGACCTTATTCTGCGATTTTTATGCAGGGGATATCCATTCCTACCGGGATCTTCCCAAGGTATACAACCAGTGGTGCTCCGTTGTGAGATGGGAGAAGACCACAAGACCCTTCCTCCGCTCCAGAGAGTTCTTATGGCAGGAGGGCCACACTGCCCACGCCACAGCCGAGGAAGCGGAAGAGCGCACCATCCAGATGTTAAAATTATACGCAGATTTCTGTGAGGACTTCCTGGCGATCCCGGTGGTCCGCGGCCAGAAGACGGATAAGGAGAAATTTGCCGGTGCAGAGGCCACTTATACCATCGAGGCGCTGATGCATGACGGAAAGGCGCTCCAGTCGGGTACCAGCCATAACTTTGGCGACGGTTTTGCCAAGGCCTTCGGCATCCAGTATTCCGATAAGGACAACCAGTTAAAATATGTGCACCAGACTTCCTGGGGCATGACCACCCGTATGATTGGCGCCATCATCATGGTACACGGCGACAACGAGGGGCTTGTGCTTCCGCCGAAGGTGGCTCCCACCCAGGTGGTGATCGTTCCGATCCGCCAGAATCTGGAGGGCGTAATGGAAAAAACGCTGGAAGTGAAGGACATGCTCTCCAATTTCCGTGTGAAGGTGGACGATTCCGACAAGAGCCCGGGCTGGAAGTTCTCCGAGTCCGAAATGCGTGGGATCCCGGTGCGTGTGGAGTTAGGGCCCAAGGACATTGAGGCTGGCCAGGCCGTTCTGGTGCGCCGTGATACCCATGAGAAGATCACAGTGGCCATCGACGAGATCCCCGCAAAGGTAGGCGAGCTTTTGGAGACCATCCAGCACGATATGTTTGAGCGGGCAAAGGCCCACAGGGACGCCCACACTTACGACGCCCACAGCCTGGAGGAGATGAAGGACATTGCCGACAACAAGCCGGGCTTTATCCGGGCCATGTGGTGCGGCTGCCAGGAATGCGAGGATAAATTAAAGGAAGAAGTGGGCGTGACCTCCCGCTGCATGCCCTTTAAGCAGGAAAAGCTGGCTGATACCTGTGTATACTGTGGAAAGCCGGCCACAAAGATGGTGTACTGGGGCAAGGCATACTAATATATGAAAGAAAACAGACGGTCCGTAAAGGACCTGGCCTATGGAGGGCTGTTTACGGCGCTGATCGCGGCCGGGGCGTTTCTTAAGATCACGATCCCGGTCCAGCCGGTGCCCATGCACTTTACCCTTCAGTTCTTTTTCGTGCTGCTGGCGGGGCTTCTCCTTGGCTCAAAGGGCGCGTTGTTCAGCGTATGCACATATCTGGCGGTGGGGCTCCTGGGTATTCCGGTGTTTGCTTCCGGCGGCGGCCTTTCCTATCTGCTGAAGCCTACCTTTGGGTTTCTGATGGGGTTTGCTGCCGCTGGATATCTGACAGGGCGGATCCATGAGCTGCACCGCCAGAACTCTTTTGGCTGGCTTCTGTTTTCGGCGGTCTGGGGGCTGCTTGCAGATTATGCCTGCGGCATGGTCTGGTTTTATGTGTGCAGCAATTATGTGCTCCAGGCGGCTGTCAGCTGGAAGCTGGTATTCATCAACTGCTTCCTGCTGACTGTGGGCGAGGATTTTGTGCTCTGTGTGCTGGCGGCTGCGCTGGCAAAAAGGCTGATGCCGGTGTTTTCGGATATGCGGGGCTGACAGACTGTGCAGCCAGGAAAGGCGGAGGACCATGAATCGGGATGTAAGGATAGAAATGCCCTATGAGGCAGAATGGATCATAAAAAAAATACGGGAACGGGGCTTCGAGGCCTTTGCCGTAGGCGGCTGCGTCCGGGATACTCTTCTGGGCCGGACTCCTGGAGACTGGGATATCACCACCTCCGCAAAGCCGGAAGAGGTGAAGGAGATCTTCGGGAAGACTGTGGATACAGGGCTTCAGCACGGGACGGTCACCATCATTAAAAACCGCAGGGGCTATGAGGTGACCACCTACCGCATCGACGGAGAGTACCGGGATGGCCGTCACCCGGATTCTGTGGAATTCACATCCAGCCTTCTGGAGGATCTGAAACGCCGGGACTTTACCATCAACGCCATGGCGTACAGCCATGAGACAGGGATCGTGGATGCCTTTGACGGCATGGGGGATCTGGAGAAAAAGGTGATCCGGTGTGTGGGCTGCCCCCGGGACCGGTTCACAGAGGACGCTTTGCGGATCCTCCGGGCCATCCGGTTCGCAGCCCAGCTGGGATTTTCCATCGAAGGGGAGACGTATGGAGCCATCCGGGAGATCGCACCGAACCTTAAAAATGTCAGCAAGGAGCGGATCCAGGTGGAGCTTACCAAGCTGCTGACCTCCGCCCATCCGGAAAAGATCGCCATGGTGGAGGACACGGGGATCAGTCCCTATGTGACCGGAGATTTCCCCCTGGTATTCCAGGCTGAGAGAGAGAGGATGGCCGGAGCGGCATCCGGGCCGGAGCCCTTTTCCTGCCTGGCTCTCCTTCCGCCGGAGAAATCTATGCGCTGGGCCGGATTCCTGCGCCATATGGAGCCGGACATGGTGCGCCGGATCCTGAAGGGCCTTAAGCTGGATAACGAGACTGTGGACAACGGAAAGGCCATGGCAGGGGCTGCCCAGGCGCCTCTGGGGCCCGAAAAGGCCGGGATCCGGAGGTTTTTAAGCCGGATGACGCCGTACCAGTTTGACGGTTGTCTGCGGCTTAAGGCCCTGGATAAAGACCCCCAGACGGAAGAGATCCGCAGGCTTTGGGAGGAGATCGAAAGGGACGGGGACTGCGTATCCTTAAAGGAGCTGGCTGTGGGAGGCGGCGACCTGCTGGCAGCCGGTATGGAAGGAAAGGAGATCGGAGAGACCCTCAGGCGTCTGCTGGAGCTGGTGCTGGAGGACCCGTCCTTAAACCGGAGGGAGCTTCTGCTGGAAAAGCTCCGGGGCTGAGCGGGAAGGTCTGCGTTTCCGGACTGGAGGGATCCCAGAAAAAATTTCATCTGTGAGCGAAACCATGGGCTGGCCAAAATGTCCTCATATTCTGGCCGGCCCTTTCATATTCTGGAAGTAGTTCAGAAGGGATATGGAGGGGATCAGGATGAATGACTGGAATACAGAGGTGGCCGGACAGTATGAGTTAAACGTGGAGTCCATGCGGAAGGGCCGCGGAGCCTGGATCTTTGAGACGGATCGGGGGCTGAAGCTTCTGAAGGAATACAGAGGCAGCGTAAAGCGCCTGGAGTTTGAGGAACTGGTGCTGGGGGCCGTGGCCGGAGCCGGAAGCCTCAGGGTGGACCAGTATGTGAGGAATAAAGAGGGAGAGCTTTTATCCACTGCCTCCGACGGAATCAGATACGTGGTGAAGGACTGGTTTTCTGACCGGGAATGCGATCTGAAGGATACGGGAGAGATCCTTTCTGCGGTGCGCCAGATCGCCGTACTCCATAAGCTTTTGAGAAAGGTGGAGCCCAGGGAGGAGTGGAACATGAAGTCCATGGTGTCCCCGCCTCTTTTTATGGCCATGGAAAAGCATAACAGGGAGCTTAAGAAGGCCAGGGCCTTTATCCGGGGAAAACAGCAGAAAAACGAGTTTGAGCTCTGCGTCATTGCCAGCTTTGAGCCCTTTTACCAGCAGGCCGTTCTGGCGGCGGAGGGGATGAAAAAGCTGTATCCCGGGGACGAAAAGGGATGGACGGAGCGGTATTCCATCTGCCACGGGGAGCTGAACCAGCACCATATTCTCATGGGACGGGATTATGTGGCCGTCACCGGGTTCGGACGGATGCATCTGGGGCTCCAGGTGGAGGATCTTTATTATTTCATGCGGAAGGTCATGGAGAAGCACAACTGGGACTGCGGGCTGGGAAATGGGATGCTGGAGGCATATGAGCGGGTGCTTCCCATGAGCCGGATGGAGCGGGAGTGCTTGTATTTCATGTTCCTGTATCCGGAGAAATACTGGAAACAGATCAACTTCTATTATAATGCCAATAAAGCATGGATCCCGGCCAGGAATACGGAAAAGATCGAAAGCCTGAAGGCCCAGGAAAAGAACCGGAAACGGTTTGTGGACGGCATTATTTAATGCTTTCTTTTTTCAGATAAATGAAGTATAATGGCACCATGAGACAACTTTGGTTCTGCGGACAAAAAGAAAGATTGAGGGAGTGAAAAAGCACATGAAAGATTACATGAAGATCTATGAACAGTGGCTTGCGGACCCGTATTTCGACGAGGATACGAAAAATGAGCTGAGGGCCATCGCAGACGATGAAAATGAGATCAAAGAGCGGTTCTATATGGATCTGGAGTTCGGTACCGCGGGCCTGCGCGGCATCATCGGCGCGGGCATCAACCGTATGAATATTTATACAGTCCGCCGGGCGACCCAGGGCCTTGCCAATTATATAAAAAAACAGGGCGGAGAGGAAAAGGGCGTTGCCATTGCCTTTGATTCCAGGAGAATGTCCCCGGAGTTTGCCATGGAGGCAGCCATGACCCTGGCGGCCAACGGGATCAAGGCCTACAAGTTTGAATCCCTGCGCCCCACGCCGGAGCTTTCCTTTGCGGTCCGTGAACTGGGCTGCATCGCCGGCATCAATATCACTGCCAGCCACAATCCTCCGGAATACAACGGCTATAAGGTATACTGGGAGGACGGCGCCCAGTTCACCCCGCCCCATGATAAGGGCGTGCTGGAGGAGGTCCTGGCCATTGAGGATCTTTCCACAGTAAAGACCACCTCGGAGGAGGAGGCCTTAAGATCCGGAAAATTCCAGGTGATCGGCAAAGAGATCGACGATAAATATATTGAGAACGTAAAGGCCCAGGTGGTGAACCAGGACGCCATTGACCGGATGCAGAAGGACATCACCATTATCTACACTCCTCTCCACGGCACCGGAAATATTCCGGCCAGACGGGTCATGAAGGAGCTGGGCTTTGAAAATGTATATGTGGTTCCGGAGCAGGAGCTGCCCGATGGAAACTTCCCCACGGTCAGCTACCCCAACCCGGAGGCGGAGGAGGCCTTTGCCCTGGGCTTAAAGCTGGCGAAGGAGAAGAACGCCGATCTGGTCCTGGCCACTGATCCCGACGCAGACCGTCTGGGCGTTTACGTAAAGGATGCAAAGACCGGGGAATACCATCCTCTGACCGGAAACATGTCCGGTTCCCTGTTATGCGATTATGTGCTGGGCCAGAAGCAGGCCAAGGGCCAGATCCCGGCAGATGGACAGGTCATCAAATCCATCGTGACTACCAACCTGGTGAACGCCGTGGCAGAGCATTACGGCTGCGAGCTGGTGGAGGTGCTCACAGGCTTTAAGTATATCGGCCAGCAGATCTTAAAGGAGGAGCAGACAGGAAAAGGCACCTATATGTTCGGCATGGAAGAAAGCTATGGCTGCCTGATCGGTACCTATGCCCGGGATAAGGACGCTATCTCCGCTACCGCCGCACTCTGCGAGGCTGCCGCTTATTATAAAGAAAAGGGAATGACCTTATGGGATGCCATGGTGGCCATGTATGAGAAGTACGGCTACTATAAGGACACCGTAAAATCCATCGGCTTAAAGGGCATCGAGGGTCTGGCAAAGATCCAGGAGATCATGGAAAACTTCCGCCAGGAGCCGCCTAAGACCCTGGGAGACTATACAGTAACTGCGGCCCGGGATTATAAGGCCGGGACCATTATGGACATGGCTTCGGGCGCTGTCCGTCCCACAGGCCTTCCCTCTGCCAATGTGCTCTATTATGAGATGAACGACGGCGCATGGCTTTGCGTCCGCCCGTCCGGTACGGAGCCTAAGATCAAGTTTTATTATGGAGTGAAGGGAACTTCCATGGAGGACGCAGACGCAAGATCCGAAAAGATGGGAGCAGAGCTGACAGAGCTTGTAAATAAGATGCTGTAAAAAAGCGAGCCGAAGGGGCTGCCGCAGAAGGGAAGCTGAGAACCAGCTTTTTTGCGGCAGCCCTGCGGTTTAATCCTCTTCCTCCAGCCGCCGGATTTCTTCCATGCTTTTTTGGGCCTCAGGCATCTGTCGGATATAATCAGAATTCTGGCCATAGCACTGTTCCAGAAAGGTAATGTATGCCCTGGCAGCCTTGGGAAGCTCCTTTCCTTTGGGGAAGATATAGCTGCAGATATAATTGGAACGCCCTTTTTCTGCGGACAGGATGCTGTCCGGCAGCGGAATGGATACGATATGATAATTTTTCTCCTGGTCCAGGATCGGCAGGATCCCGACGCCGAGATAGTCGGTGCGCAGGAGCAGCGTATGGAGGGCGGAACGGCTCTCCACATAGACGATCTGCCGGATCTGGTTCCAGTTGATGAAATTCAGATCCATATTGTTGTAGACGCTCTCCAGGGCCCGGGCATTTCCCGCCTCCACCGGATACAGGGCAAAATTGTACTGGCAGATCTTTTCCATGGTCAGAGAATCCTTTTCCTTTAAGATCGGGTGGTCCTCCCGGCAGAAGAGCTGGGCCCGGGAGGAGAAGAGAAAATGCTCCTCCAGGTGGCGGAAGGACAAAAGCTCTTCGATCTGGCTGCGGGTGTGGGCCAGATACATAAGAACTCCCACATCAGCCCGGTTGGAATAGACATCTCCGATGACGATGCGGGGGGAGCTTTCTCTGTATGAGAACCGGAGCGGTATGTCCGGAATGGATTTCACCATGCGGATAAACGCGTCGTTGGGGTGGGAGCAGGTACAGGCCGAGACTCTCAGACGGTAATGGTCGGCCCGTTCCCGGAAGATCCTTTGAAAGTTGCCGGCATCGTCTAACAGGTCCCTGGCCATATCCAGGAACAGCCGTCCGCTGTCTGTGGGGGTGATACCGGTCTTTTCACGGGTAAAGACTGTGATCCCATATTCCGACTCCACCTCCTTAAGGATCCGGCTTAAGTAGGGCTGGGTGACGAAAAGGCGTCTGGCTGCCTTGGAAATAGAACCGCAGTTTTCAATTTCGATCAGGTATTCCAGATGCTGTAGATTCATGAAATTCCTCCATCCATAATGAAATAGTTATGTCGTAATGAAAATGGGGTATTTGTCAAAATTCACCGATTTTCATATAATCAGTGTATGACTGTTTGGGATATCTGTCAACCCAAATGGATCGGTCCGTATCCATCTTTCCGGAACGGGAAATTTTAGGAGGAAAAAAGTATGACACATCTGAAACTGGCCAACAGCCCGTTAATGGCGGTCCTTTGCGGGCTCACGATCCTGATCGTTCTGCTGCAGCCCGTGATCTTCATGGCAGCCGCTTTTAAACGCGGAAAAGAGCTGAACATGACCAAAGAGGAAATGAAGGAGGCTGCGCGGAGCAGCGCCATCTTTTCCATCATTCCGTCACTCCCCATTATCGTGAGCTACCTGCTGCTGGTACCGGCCCTGGGACGGTATTTTCCGTGGCTGCGCTTAAGCGTCGTAGGCTCTGCTGTCTACGAGACTATGGTGGCCAATATGGCGGCAGAGGCCTTTGGCCTGGAATCCATCACCGCAGGAGAGATCCCGGTGGACGTATTTGTATTCATCCTCTTTGTGGTCACCATCGGCATCCTTGGAGGAAACATCTTCAACGTATTCTTCTTAAAGAGCTATGACAAAAAGGTGGAATCCTTAAAGAGCGGCAACGCAGCTCTGGTTCCCGTTATTACCACGGCCATGTTCCTGGGAATGTACGGCACCATGGCGGCCCCCCATCTGACAAACTTTTCCAGCCTTCCGGCGGTCGCTGCGATCCTGGTGGCTGGAGTCACGGCCATCGGTGTCAATAAGCTGGCTGCCGGCCGCAAAAAGCTGAAGGAGTTCGCATTCCCCTTAAGCATGCTGGTGGGAATGTTCGCATCCTGTATTGTCAATGCAATGATCGTTTAGGAGGAAGAGAAGATGAAAGAAAGAAGTTTTCACGACCGGATCCATACCATCGGCAGACTCACGGTGATCTGTGCCCTGGTAAGCTTCATGGCCGTTCCCTTTGTGCTGGCCATGGTCAACCATATCCCCATGAATATTCCGCAGATCTTACAGAATGCGTTTCCGATCCTTCTGACCTTCAGTATCAGCGGGATCTGTGAGAACCTGTCCTTTATGCCCATCATTGGCAGCGGCGCTCTTTATATGGCCTGTGTGACCGGCAATGTGAGCAATATGAAGGTTCCGGCGGCTGTCAACGCCATGGAGGTGGCCGGTCACGCGCCGGGCAGTGAAAAGGCTGACGTGGTGGCTATGATCGCCGTAGCTGCCTCTACATTTGTGACCACGGCTATCGTATTTTTAGGAATGCTGTTCCTGGCTCCGATTTTTGCGCCGGTGTACAACAATCCGTTTTTACAGCCCGCATTCCAGAACATGGTGCCTGCCCTCATCGGCGCCCTGTTATTCCCATATATCTTAAAGGCGCCGAAGCAGGCCATCGTACCCATTATCCTGCCGGTGATCCTGATCTTTGTGGTGGGAAGGAGCTTTTTCTCCAGCAACCAGAGCTACATTATGGTGGGAGTGATCGTACTTTCAGCGCTGTATTCCTATGGGCTGTTTAAGAAAAAGATCATTGGATAAAGAAACTGGACAAGGAAGAAACGGAAAGGAGCATCATTATGAACAGGAAAGAGTTTGTGTTAAATGCCGTCAGCCGGAAGCAGGATCTGGTGGTGGAGGTCAGCGACCGGATCTTTGATTTTGCGGAGACAGGCTTCCATGAGTTCGAAACGGCAAAGCTGTACCAGCAGGTCCTGGAGAAGGAGGGCTTTGCAGTGGAGATGGGCATTGCCGGAATGCCCACGGCCTTTAAGGCCACCTACGGAAACGGAAAGCCGGTGGTGGGCTTTCTGGCCGAGTACGACGCGCTTCCGGAGCTTTCCCAGGTGGGCGGCTGTACAGAGAGAAAGCCAGTCTGCGGGGAAAATCCCGACGGCCATGGCTGCGGCCACAACCTTTTAGGCGCGGGGACCCTGGCTGCAGCCCTGGCAGTGAAGGCATACCTGGAGGAGAATCCGGGGAAGGGGACCGTGATCCTTTTTGGATGTCCCAGTGAGGAAAAGGGAAACGGAAAGACCATCATGGCCAGAGACGGGATCTTTGAAGGCGTGGATGCGGCCCTGACCTGGCATCCGGATACGGCCAATGCCGTATGGACCACCTCCTCCCTGGCCAATGTGAGCGTGTTCTTTAATTTCAAGGGCGTTACTTCCCACGCTGCCGCTGCGCCGGAGCTGGGCCGCTCTGCTCTGGATGCCGCCGAGCTCATGAGCGTGGGCGTCAACTACTTAAGAGAGCACATTATCTCCGACGCCAGGATCCACTACGCGTACCGGGATGTGGGAGGTATTGCCCCCAATGTGGTACAGGGCCACAGCCGGGTCCACTACTTTATCCGCGCTCCCAAGTCCTGGCAGGTTCAGGAGATCTATAAGCGGGTCATCGATGTGGCCGAGGGAGCTGCAAAGATGACCGGAACGGAAATGACCTATGAGCTTTACGCGGGACTTTCTGATTTTATCCCCAACCATGTCCTTTCGGAGGTGCTTTACGAGGCCCTGGAAGAGGTTGGGGGACCAGAGTTTGACGAGGCCGATTTTGCCCTGGCGAAAAGGTTCTTTACAGAAACGGCCACAGCCGATGAGCTGGAGGCCAAAAAGGCGGCTGTGAAGAAAAAATATGGCCAGGAGGCGGAGGCCTTTATGGAGCGGCCGCTGAATACAAGGATCGAGCCGCTGGTATGGGCAGGCAGGGTGCTGCCTGGCTCCACCGATGTGGGGGATGCCAGCTATGTGATGCCTACGGCCCAGCTGACCACGGCCACGGCCACCTTCGGAACAGCGGCCCATACCTGGCAGATGACGGCCCATGGAAATACGGAGATCGCCCACAAAGCCATGCTGACGGCCGGGAAGGCCATGGCACTGGCCGGGATCATGCTCTTTGAGGATCCGGAACTGGTAAAGAGAGCCAGGGAAGAGTGGCTTGGAGAGACTGGCGGCGTCTATGAATGCCCGATCCCCGACGGCGTGGGACCGAGACTGAACGAATAAACCCTGCGGGCAGAAAGCCGGCAGGAAAATAGAGGTGAAAACATGCAGAAAATACTTGAAAATGCATTGGAGATCGGACGGAAATATATTCCGGAGGGGGAGTGCGCCTCCTATATCCCGGAGCTGGCCAAAGCAGATAAAAACCATCTGGGCGTCTGCATCCGGACCAGGGGAATGGAAACGTTTTCCGCCGGAGACACGAAGGAGCGGTTTACGATCCAGAGTATCTCCAAAGTGATTACCCTGATGGTGGCGCTCCAGCACTGTGGGTTCGATAAGGTGTTTGAGAAGATGAACATGGAGCCTTCGGGCGACGCGTTCAACTCTCTGGTAAAGCTGGATCTTACCAGCGATAAGCCTTTTAATCCCATGATCAATGCAGGAGCCATCACCACTGCCGGCTATCTGGTGCCCGACGTGAGCTTTGAGGATATGTTAAACTACGCCAGACGTCTCTGTCTCGACAAGGACATCGTCATGGATGAAAAGGTATTCCGGTCTGAGATGGACCACTGCGCCAGGAACCGGGCCATCGCCTACCTGCTCCAGAGCAAGGGCATCCTGGAAAGCGATGTGGAAAAGAGCCTGGAGCTTTATACGCGGATGTGCTCCTTAAGCGTCACGGCAGAGAGCCTGGCCGGCCTGGGGCTGGTGCTGTCCAACGGAGGCAGGCATCCGGAGACAGGAGAACGGCTCATTGACAAATACGCTGTCCAGGTGGCCAAGACCATTATGCTGACCTGCGGCATGTACGACGGCTCCGGCGAGTTCGCCGTCCGGGTGGGGATCCCCTCCAAGAGCGGCGTCGGCGGCGGCATCCTGGCGGTGGTGGAAAAGCGCATGGGCATCGGCATCTATGGACCGGCCCTCAATGAAAAGGGCAACAGCATCGGCGGAAGCCACGTCCTGGAGTATCTCTCCAAGGAGCTGAACCTTCATATGTTCGCAGCCGAGCAGTGATCTCCGGCAGCGCTGCCGTTCACTGGCCTTTCAGTGAGCCGCGGCTTCCAGCGGCCGGGAAGCGGCCTGCTGGGACGGGAATCAAAAAACGCTTGACATATCATGACAGAATGAGTTATGATATTTCCAGTGTGAAGAGACATTATCGTTTTCATGCAAATGTATTTGTGACCACTTTCGCGCTCAGAAAGGCGGAAGTCAAGCCCACACGGACAGGCGGGTCAAACGCCGGCGCGGGAAACCGCATTATTGATTGAGTTAAAAGCTCAAATTTTATAAGCTGATCACTTTATAATCAACGCGCAGTGCGCACATCATCTTGTGAAACGGTCAATAAGAGCAGGAAACATATATTTGCGATTGAAGCATCGGAAACGATAACGGTCATTAAGAAACGGAAAACGGCACTGGACCGTACACGCCCGTTTCTCGGAATAGGAATCGTAAGGCAGATGATGGATTGCATCATCTGCCTTTTTTAACATAGGAAGCCTGCGGAAAAGGATCGTTTCCTGCATATGGGAAAATGGAAAGGGATTTGGGAATGGATAGAGAGAAACAGAAGAGAGCCCCCATTTATGAAGCACTGGAGGCGTTCAAGAAAAAGAGAGTGGTCCCCTTTGACGTGCCGGGCCACAAAAGAGGAAGAGGAAACCCGGAGCTGGTGCAGCTTCTGGGCGAAAAATGTGTGTCCCTGGATGTGAATTCCATGAAGCCGCTGGATAATCTGTGCCACCCGGTATCTGTGATCAAGGAGGCAGAGGAGCTGGCGGCAGAGGCCTTCGGCGCAGCCGGAGCCTATCTGATGGTAGGAGGCACCACGTCTGCGGTCCAGACCATGATCCTTTCCGTCTGCCGTGCAGGAGATAAGATCATCCTCCCCCGGAACGTCCATAAAAGCGTCATTAACGCCATGGTGCTCTGCGGAGCCGTCCCAGTCTATGTGAACCCGGATGTGAACCAGAAGCTGGGGATCTCCCTGGGGATGGAGGTGGACAAGGTCCGCCAGGCCATTGAGGACAATCCGGACGCTGTGGCCGTCTTTGTGAACAACCCCACCTACTATGGGATCTGCTCGGATATTAAGACCATCGTGGAACTGGCCCACGCCAGGGGAATGAAGGTCCTGGCTGACGAGGCCCACGGGACCCACCTGTACTTTGGAAAAAATCTTCCGGTGTCTGCCATGGAGGCCGGAGCGGATCTGGCGGCGGTGTCTATGCATAAATCCGGCGGAAGCCTGACCCAGAGCTCTCTGCTCCTGTTAAATAAAGGGGTCAACGCCGATTATGTGCGTCAGATCATCAACCTGACCCAGACCACCAGCGCCTCCTACCTGCTGTTGTCCAGCCTGGATATTTCCAGACGGAACCTGGCCTTAAGGGGTGAGGAATCCTTTGGAAAGGTAGTGGATATGGCGGAGTACGCCAGGAGTGAGATCAACTCCATCGGCGGCTACTACGCTTATGGAAAGGAGCTGGTCAACGGCAACAGCGTATTTGACTACGACGTGACCAAGCTTTCCGTATATACAAGGGATATCGGCCTGGCGGGCATCGAGGTCTACGACCTTTTAAGGGACGAGTACGATATCCAGATCGAATTCGGAGATATCAGCAATATTCTGGCCTATATCTCCATCGGTGACAGGATCCAGGATATTGAACGTCTGGTGGGCGCCCTGGCGGATATTGAACGTTTGTATAAAAAAGACAGCACAGGCCTTTTATCAGGGGAATATATCTCCCCCAAGGTGGTCATGTCGCCCCAGAAGGCCTTTTATTCTGATAAGATCTCCCTTCCGGTGGAAAAATCCTCGGGAAGGGTCTGTGCAGAGTTCGTGATGTGCTATCCGCCGGGAATCCCGATCCTGGCCCCCGGCGAGATGATCACCGACGACATTGTGGAATATATCATGTATGCCAAGGAAAAGGGCTGCTCCATGCAGGGAACTGAGGATCCGGCTGTGGAGCATTTAATGGTCCTGGCAAATATTTAGAGCCGGTACGGCAATACTAAGGAGACTGGGAGGTGCAGAATGGAATTCTGGTTTTCAGAGCTGCATACGGGAAACGTAAAGCTTTCTGTCCGGATCGAAAAACAGCTTTTTTCCGGAGAAAGCGAATATCAGAGGATCGATGTGTTTGACTCCGAGGAGTTTGGAAAGTTTATTTCCCTGGACGGGGAGATCGTATTCTCTGAAAAAGATGAGTTTATTTATGATGAGATGGTGACCCATGTGCCCATGGCCGTCCATCCCCATGTGAAGAATGTGCTGATCATCGGCGGCGGCGACGGCGGCGTTGCCAAGGAGCTGTTGCAGTATAAGTCCATCGAGAGCATCGACGTGGTGGAAACGGACCGGATGTTCGTGGACGTATGCCGGGAATATTTCCCGGAGGTGGCCTGCGCCCTGGATGATGAGAGGGTGAAGATCCATTATGACGACGGCCTGCGCTTCCTGAGAAATAAAAAGGGGATCTATGACCTGATCATCAACGATTCCACAGACCCCTTCGGCCATACGGAGGGCCTGTTCACAAAGGAATTTTACGGAAGCTGCTACAATGCCTTAAAGGACGACGGGATCATGGTCTACCAGCATGGAAGCCCCTTCTATGACGAGGACGAGGCGGCCTGCCGCAGCATGCACAGGAAGGCGTTCCGTTCCTTCCCCATCAGCCGCGTCTACCAGGCCCACATCCCCACCTGTCCGTCGGGCTACTGGCTGTTTGGCTTTGCATCGAAAAAGTATCATCCCATCAAGGATTTCAAGCCTAAGGAGTGGAATGGTCTTAAGATAGAAACATGGTATTACACGACCCATCTTCATATGGGAGCCTTTATGCTGCCCAAATATGTGGAGGATCTATTAGAAGAGGAGGAACAATAAAAATGAGCAGATTACTGATTATCGGATGCGGCGGCGTCGCTTCTGTGGCAGTCCATAAATGCTGCCAGAACAGCGAGGTATTTACGGAGATCATGATCGCCAGCCGTACGGTCTCCAAGTGTGAGGCCTTAAAGGCAGAGCTGGAGGGAAAGACCTCCACAAAGATCACCACAGCGAAGGTGGATGCCGACAATGTGGACGAGCTGGCAGCCTTAATGGAGTCCTATAAGCCGGACGCAGTATTAAACCTGGCTCTTCCCTACCAGGATCTGACCATCATGGACGCCTGCCTGGAGTGCGGGGTGAACTACCTCGATACAGCGAATTATGAACCCAAGGACGAGGCGCATTTCGAGTATTCGTGGCAGTGGGCCTATCAGGACCGCTTCAAGGCCGCGGGGCTGACGGCGATCCTCGGCTGCGGCTTCGATCCGGGCGTTACGGCCATCTTCACGGCCTATGCCGCCAAGCACCATTTCGACGAGATTCACTACCTCGATATCGTGGATTGCAACGCCGGTAATCACGGCATGGCTTTCGCCACGAACTTCAACCCCGAAATCAACATCCGCGAGGGGACGCAGAAGGGCCGCTATTACGAAAACGGCGAATGGGTCGTCACCGAGCCGCACGAAATCCACCGTCCGCTCAACTATCCCGGCATCGGCGAGCGCGAATCCTACGTGATCTACCACGAGGAGCTTGAATCGCTCGTCAAGAACTATCCGACCATCAAGCGCGCCCGTTTCTGGATGACCTTCGGTCAGGAGTACCTCACGCACCTGCGTGTGATTCAGAATATCGGCATGGCGCGTATCGACCCGATCATCTACAACGGCGTCGAAATCGTCCCGATCCAGTTCCTCAAGGCGGTGCTGCCCGATCCCAAGTCGCTCGGCGCCAACTACCACGGCCAGACCTCGATCGGCTGCCGCATCCGGGGCGTCAAGGACGGCAAGGAACGCACCTATTATATCTATAACAACTGCGACCACGAGCAGGCTTTCAAGGAGACCGGCACGCAGGCCGTCAGCTTCACCACGGGCGTTCCCGCGGCGCTCGGCGCGTCGATGTGGGCCAAGGGCCTTTGGCGCGGCGCCGGCGTCTTCAACGTCGAGGAGT
>OGXS01000071.1_pt1 | contig 97004 bp, 69 predicted proteins | sample 1576371 | NCBI WGS metagenome assembly OGXS01 (sample SAMEA3541475, study PRJEB24748) | human gut metagenome | biome: human gut; feature: human-associated habitat; material: faeces | place: China | collected 2012
TGCCAATGTCTGTCCCCAGACCCAGCCGACAGAGAAGCGCGGGGAGATCGGACAGGTACGGCCGAGTGGCTGGCATACGGTCAAATATAACGATCTGATCGACGGCAATTATCTGTATAACCGCTGCCATCTGATCGGCTATCAACTGACCGGAGAAAATGCCAATGAAAAAAATCTCATTACAGGTACGCGTTATCTGAATGTGGAGGGCATGCTGCCTTTTGAGGATATGGTAGACGCGTATGTGGATGAGACCGGAAACCATGTTTTGTACCGGGTAAGGCCGATCTTTTCGGGAGACGATCTTGTGGCGCGGGGCGTGCACATGGAAGCATGGGCGGTAGAAGATGCAGGACAGGGCATCTGCTTTGATGTCTTTTGCTATAATGTGCAGCCGGGCATTGTCATTGATTATGTGACAGGCGACAGTCAAAGAGAGTAAGCATAGGTTGAGACAAGGGGCATTTTTTGGTACAATAAAGCATATTTTAGTTTTTATGAAGTCTTGTAAACGCCGTTTGAAATGAGAGGAGACTAGATGAAAAAAGACGTATTACAACCCAAAAACTTTGTTATGCTAACGATCGCAGGTTTGATCAACGCCTTTGGCGTGACCTGTTTTTTGTACCCGGTCAATCTGTATGACTCTGGGATCTCAGGTACTTCCATGTTGCTGGCGCAGGTGACACCGGGCTATCTGTCCCTGTCGGTATTTCTTTTGCTCTTAAACTTCCCTTTGTTTTTATATGGTTACAAAAAAATGGGTATATCCTTTACCCTCTATTCGGTCTATGCCGTTTTTGTCTATTCTATGGGAACCTGGATCATCACGGATATCCTGCCGGTGGATGTGACGATCGCCTCGCCTTTGGCAGAGCAGGATCTTTTGCTCTGTGCCATCTTTGGCGGACTGATCTCCGGTATCGGCAGTGGTCTGACCATACGCTACGGCGGTGCCATCGATGGCGTGGAGATCTTAGCCATCCTTTTTTCAAAAAAACTTGGCATTACGGAAGCAAAAGCGTATAGTGTGGCTACATTTTATGAAAACTTCTCGTTTGAGCCCAAGGGGAAATATGTGATCAAGGTGTGTGACGGGACGGCCTGCCATGTAAGGAAGTCCATACCAATCCTGGAGCGTCTTTACAGCGAGCTGGGGCTTTCCAAGGAAAAGGTGACGACAGACGATATGCTGTTTACTTTGGAGACGGTCTCCTGTCTGGGAGCCTGCGGGCTGGCGCCGGTCCTGACGGTGAATGACAAAGTATACCCGGCCATGACGCCGGACGCGGCAGCCGAATTGATTCGTGAACTGAGAGGAGCGTAGACATGCAGAGGATAGAGAACGTAGAAAATCTGAGACAGGTCAGGGAGAATGCCAAAGAGACCATCCAAAAAAGCAAATGCAGGATTTTGATTTGCGCGGGTACAGGCTGTCTGGCCGGAGGCTCAGGACAGATCTATGAGAAGATGTGCGAGCTGGCGGGAGACAGCCAGGACGTGGAGATAGAATTTGGAGCGGAGATCGCCCATGGCACGGTGGACGTAAAAAAGAGCGGCTGCCATGGCTTCTGCGAAATGGGTCCGCTGATGCGGATCGAGCCTATGGGGATCCTGTATACAAAGGTTTCCGTAGAGGACTGCGAGGCAATCTATGAGCGGACTATTAAACGGGGAGACATTATCAGGCATCTGCTTTATAAGCAAGACGGGCTTGAGTACCAGAGGCAGGAAGAGATTCCCTTTTATAAGAAGCAGACCAGACATGTGCTGGAAAACTGTGGCCACATAGACGCGGAACATATTGAAGAATACATAGCCCACGGCGGATACGAAGCAATCAGCAAAGCGCTGTTTGAGATGAAGCCGGAAGAGGTCGTGAAAGAGGTGCTGGATTCCAACCTAAGAGGCCGGGGAGGCGGCGGATTCCAGACCGGATATAAGTGGAGCCAGGTAGCCAGGCAGAAGGAAAAGACCAGGTACGTGGTCTGCAATGGCGATGAGGGGGATCCGGGCGCATTTATGGATCGAAGCATCATGGAAGGCGATCCTCATAAGATGATAGAAGGCATGATGATTGCGGCCTATGCGGTGGGCGCGCAGGAAGGATATATCTATGTCCGCGCCGAGTATCCGCTGGCTATCAGCCGGTTGAGGCTTGCCATCGAGCAGGCGGAAGAAAGAGGGCTTCTGGGAGAAAATATCCTCGGATCGGGCTTTTCTTTCCGGCTTCATATTAACCGTGGGGCAGGTGCGTTCGTCTGCGGAGAGGGAAGCGCGCTTACGGCGTCCATAGAAGGAAACCGGGGGATGCCAAGAGTAAAGCCGCCCCGTACTGTAGAGCAGGGATTGTTTGGCAAGCCAACGGTACTCAATAACGTGGAGACGTTTGCCAATGTTCCGATGATCATCACAAGAGGCGCGGACTGGTTCAAGACGCTGGGGCCTGAGAGCAGTCCCGGCACCAAGGCATTTGCCCTTACCGGAAGCGTGAAGAACACCGGACTTATCGAGGTTCCGATGGGGACGACGCTTCGGGAGGTTATCTATGATATTGGCGGAGGTATCAAGGGAGACGGCGAGTTCAAGGCGGTACAGATCGGCGGCCCTTCCGGCGGCTGTCTGATCACCCAGCACCTGGATGTGCAGCTGGACTTCGACTCGCTTAAGAAAATGGGCGCCATGATTGGCTCCGGCGGGCTGGTTGTCATGGACAATCATACCTGCATGGTAGAAGTGGCCCGTTTCTTCATGAACTTTACTCAGAATGAAAGTTGTGGAAAATGTGTGCCATGCCGGGAGGGAACCAAGCGGATGCTGGAGATTCTGGAACGGATCATACAAGGGAATGGGGAAGTAAAGGATCTGGATACGCTGGATGAACTGGCGAGAACCATTACCGATACGGCGCTGTGCGGACTTGGAAAGAGCGCGGCCCTTCCGGTTATGAGTACGCTTAAGCTGTTCCGGGACGAGTATCTGGAGCATGTGGTGGATAAGAAATGCGCGGCCCACGTATGTACGGCCCTTCGAAGATTCGTTATCAGCCCGGAGCGGTGCAAAGGCTGTTCCAAATGCGCAAGGAACTGTCCGGCCGGCGCCATCAGCGGGAAGATCAAAGAGCCGTTTGTGATCGACGATTCAAGATGCATCAAGTGCGGTGCCTGCGAGAGCGCCTGCGCGTTCGGCGCGATCCATATAGAAGCATAGGAGGAAAGAGACATGAAATATATGACAATCAACAATCGGAGAGTCGCGTTTGAAGATGAGAAGAACGTGCTTTCTGTGATCCGCAAGTCGGGGATTGATCTGCCTACGTTCTGCTACCATTCAGAACTGTCTACGTATGGCGCATGCAGAATGTGCGTGGTAGAAGATGACAGAGGAAAGGTATTTGCCTCCTGCTCCGAGACGCCCAGGGATGGCATGGTGATCTATACCAATACGCCCAGGCTTCAGCATCACCGCAAAATGATCCTGGAACTTCTGCTGGCGTCCCATTGCAGGGATTGTACCACCTGTCGGGTGAATGGAGCCTGCGTCCTGCAGAAACTGGCGCAGCAGCTGGGCGTTAACTATGTAAGATTCGAAAATAACAGGCCGAGGATGCCGTTGGATGAAAGTTCCGACTGCGTGGTGCGCGACCCGAATAAATGTATTCTATGTGGAGACTGCGTGCGTACCTGCGACGAGATCCAGGGACTTGGCATCCTGGACTTTGCCTTCAGAGGTTCCAGAATGCAGGTCATGCCGGCATTCAATAAGGATCTGGCGCAGACAGACTGCGTGGGCTGCGGGCAATGCCGTGCCGTCTGTCCTACCGGCGCGATCACGATCAAGCACAACATCCATCCGGTATGGGAAGCCATTGCAGATCCCAATATCCGCGTGGTAGTACAGATCGCTCCTGCGGTCCGTGTGGCAGTGGGAGATAAGTTTGGCATACCAAAGGGAGAGAATACGATCGGAAAACTGGCGGCAGCCCTGCGCCGTATCGGGTTTGACGAGATCTATGATACGAACTTCGGGGCAGACCTGACCGTTATGGAGGAATCCAAGGAACTTCTGGAGCGTTTGGAATCCGGGGAGAATCTTCCGCTGTTTACCTCCTGCTGCCCAGGCTGGGTCAAGTTCTGCGAGAATAAGTATCCGGATCTTTGCAGGCATATATCTACCTGCCGTTCTCCGCAGCAGATGTTCGGAGCGGTGCTCAAAGAAGAAGCTCGCATGAATACAGAGGAGCACCGCAGGACAATGGTCGTATCCATCATGCCCTGCACGGCGAAGAAGGCGGAGATCCGTAGGCCTGAGCATTTCACCGATGGAGAGCAGGATGTAGATTATGTGCTGACCACTACGGAGATCACCCGGATGATAAAGGAAGCGGGGATTGACCTTAACGAGATGCCATCGGAGGCGCTGGATATGCCTTTCGGACTATCCTCAGGAGCCGGAGCCATTTTTGGCGTAACCGGAGGCGTGACGGAAGCGGTACTGCGCCGCCTCGTGGGCAGCAGCCGGCAGGAAGACTTGGAGAATATCAGTTTTACCGGAGTGCGGGGTGTGGACGGAATCAAGGAAGCGACGGTGACACTGGGCGACCGGGAAGTAAAGATCGCAGTGGTGAACGGGCTGAGATGTGCCGATGAGGTGATGCGCAAGATCCAGTCGGGAGAACTGTACTATGATTTTGTGGAAGTCATGGCATGCAAGAGAGGCTGCATCATCGGCGGCGGGCAGCCAGTGCCGATTGGGCTGCGCACCAAGAAGGCAAGGCTTGAAGGATTGTACAAGATTGATACAGTGGCCCAGATCAAGTTGTCTAACCAGAATCCGATTATACAGACACTTTATGGCGGGCTTCTTAAGGGCAAAGAACACAAACTGCTGCACAATGAAAAATAGTTAAGCAGAAAGTTAAGAGTTATAGAGGCTTTCATCTTCAGAAAGGAGGATGGAAGCCTTTTGTGATTTTAAAGTTATGTCACTTTTTGCAAGATAATAGTATCCTTATGATATGTTCAATCGCAGGAGTTGTGGTATAGTTTAGATAAATGATACATCAATATTTGCAGGTTATGGAAGGAGGCGCTGGCAGATGAAGGCATCTGTATTGGCTTATGGTGACTACACCTGTCCCGGGGACTGGTGTTCCTATGATGACGGAGGAACTTTTCATAAGGTATATTATGTCAGGGGCGGGGATGTGGTATACCATGACGCAGACGGCGAGATCAGGCTTATGAAGAATCATCTGTACATATTTCCCATGTATCGAAAGTATCACATTACCCACAATCCGCAAGATCCGTTCCAGGTGCTTTGGATGCATCTGGACTGTTATCATCCGATCACCTTCAAGGTAGTAGACGTACCGATCGCGGCCGGATCCATAGAAGAGAAGATTCTGTGCGTCCTGTCGGCAGCCATGGAAGAACACGGGAAATTGCTGTCACCTCTTTCAGAGGCATTGCTGGACGCGCTGGAGGATAGCCTGCCTGAGTCCGCTGCGGCGGATGAACGTATCAATAGACTGCTGGCTATGATAAACCAGGACACCTTTATATCCAATGAGGAATTGGCAAAAAGCGTTTCCTATACGACCAGCTATATGATACGGCTGTTCCGAAGGCATATGGGAATTACGCCACAGCAATATGCGATCCATCTGCGGATTAATAAGGCGAAGAAATTGCTCTCAGAAGGAAAGCGGGTAAGCGAGACAGCAGAAATACTGAGATTCAGCGACGCTAATGTATTCAGCAGGGATTTCTCAAGAATCTGCGGCTATCCGCCATCGGAGTTCAAAAGACAGCGGATGTGGGGAAATGCATAAGCACGGAATATGAATTAGAACAGGTCAGGAGGAAAATGTATGAAAGCAGCGGTATTTTATGGAAAAGGCGATATCCGTTACGAGGAGAGAGAGGTAAAGGAACCAGGCTTCAAGGAAGTCATGATCCATGTGAAGGCAGCAGGAATCTGCGGGACCGATATGCATATCTATGAGGGTGCCAAAGGTGCCACAGAATGCCAGCCGCCGGTGGTTCTGGGGCACGAATTTGCAGGAGAGGTCTGCAAGGTGGGCGAAGGGGTTACCAGAGTAAAGCCAGGGGATATGGTAACCGTTGATCCAAGCCTGATGTGCGAGGCCTGCGATCCCTGCAGGAATGGAACGCCGCATTTCTGCGAGCATTATGAGGCTACGGGAGTGAATTACGACGGCGGCTTTGCGGAATATTGCACGGTACTGGAAAAGCAGGTATATTGCCTGCCGGAGGATACCTCTTATGAGGAAGCGGCAATGTGCGAGCCGGTTGGCTGCTGCGTCCATGGAATCCGGCTGGCAGATATTAAGATGGGAGATACGGTGCTTGTGATCGGCGCTGGCCCTATCGGCTGCATTATGCTCCAGCTTGCAAGGCTTGCCGGGGCAGGCACGGTCATCGTCTCAGAACCGATGGAAAGCAAGCGGAAGATGGCGCTTCAATTAGGGGCGGATTATGTAGTGAATCCTCTGGATGGGGCACCGGAAGATGCCTTAAAGGAACTTAATGTAGGCAAGATCCATGTGGCGATCGAGTGTGTAGGCAGGCCGGAGACGATGCTGGATGCGATCCGCCTGGCAGGCCAGGGAGGGATGGTGCTCCTGTTCGGCCTGACGGAGCCGGACTGTGAGATTCCGGTTAAGCCCTTTGAACTTTTCTCTAAAGAACTTACCATAAGGGCATCTTATGTAAATCCATATTCCCACGGAAAGGCGGCCGATCTCATTGCAAAGAAGAAAATCCGGCTGAAGGAACTGATATCCGATCGCTATGAACTAAAAGACATAGGCAAGGCATTTTCTCAGAAACAAAGAAATGGAAAATGTATCATTATCCCATAGGAGGTAACGAAGATGAGCGCACAGAACTTTGCAGTAAATCAGAGGATGAAGAACTTGATTGCCCGCAACCGCGAGCTGGCTTTGGGGAAAAAGAGAGAATTGCTGGCGCCGAACCCGGAATTCCTGATCTATCACTGGTCGGGGGAATGCGAGGCATTTGCCCCAGCCTCCGGAGAACTGGCGCCGCCCAAGGAGCAGGTGATATCCTTCGGGGATCATAATTGCCGGGTGGAGACTGGGAAGCCCTATCCTTATGCGGATCAGATGCCTTCCAAAACAGGGAAGTTCGAGTATTCAGAGTATAATTGGGCGGTAGACTATGCATACTTCCTGGATCACAGCCCAGTGGTCATCCATCCAGATGAACTGATCGTTGGAGAGATGAACTGGCAGTTAGAAGAGGCGAGGCTGTATAAGTACCCGGAGGAATGCCAGAGACTTGGATTTGAAGCCAGGAAGGTAGGGGCTGGCGGATTCAGCCTGGCACACACATGCCCGGATCTTGGAATCGGCATTACGCTTGGCTGGAGCGGGATATTAGAGAAGATAAGGAAGAATCGCGCGAAGTTTGAATCATACGGGAATCAGAAGAGCGCGGAATATCTGGCGGCAAGCGATCTGGTAGTCTCCGCGATCATCCGGTATATCGACCGCTATGCTAAGGAGGCAGAAAAGCGCGGCAAGGCGGAAGTAGACCGGGAGCAGAAACTTCTGTACGAGCGAATCGCCGATAACTGCAAAGCCCTGGCGGTGGGGCCGCCCCAGACGTTTGAACAGGGAATCCAGTGGATTAATTTCTTCTTCGTGGTAGAGAGAATGAATGGGCATGGCAACGGATACGGACGGTTTGACCAGTTCATGTATGCCTTGTACGAGAAGGGAATTATGGACGGCTCCCTGACCAGAGAGACGGCGCATGAACTGATCGCCGAGCAGTATCTGAAGTATGGTGCCAGCTACTTTTCCTTCGGGGGCAGGAACGAGAAACTCGAAGACGCCACCAACGAGTTAAGCTGGGTCGCCTTGGAGGCCTATGATATGCTGGGCGGCTATAATCATCTTGGCGTAATGTGGCATGAGGATATGGATCCGGCATATTTCCAGTATGCCTGCGAAGTAGTCGCAAGGCATGGCGCGGGAACGCCAACGCTGGTGAACTATGATGTATTAAGGGCGAGCGAGCTGTATTCGGGATTCAGCGAGGAGGACGCATGGAATGTATGCTACAGCGGATGCCAGTGGTATTGCTCCGTAGGAAAGGAATATCAGGATCAGGATGTGAACTGCATCGTGCTGATCCAGCCCATGCAGCGAGCCATGAAGAACTGCGTCCAAAAGAATCTTACGACATTCGAGAAATTCTGGGAAGAGTATGACAAGGAAGTCCATGTAAGCGCGGATGCCCTGGTTGCTTTAAAAAATTCCCAATATCTGTGGCAGCATAAAGTGTGGCCGGAGATGATCACATCCACCTGCATGCATGGACCGATTGAAAAGGGCAAGGACGTTACGGATATCGGGGCAGTCAATAATAATTATACTTCTGTCAATATCCTGGGCGTGCCAAACGTCATTGATTCGATCTATGCTATGAAGAAATTGATCTTCGAGGATAAGATGTACACGATGGAGGAACTTCTTGACGCGCTGGAACGGGATTGGGAAGGACAGGAGGTTATGCGCCAGCGGTTCCTGAATGTGGATAAATTCGGAAATGATCTGGATGATGTGGACCGTATGGCAGTAAAGGTAAGCGAGCATATCCGGGAGGTGCTGGAATCCAAGAGAAACATAAAAGGATTCTTCTTCCGTCCCTCTCTATTCCAGTTTATGGGGCATACATACGCAGGGCCATTTATGGGAGCCACGCCTGACGGACGGCATAAAGATGAATTCCTGGCGCACGGCATGAATCCGATGCCAGGGCGGAATCAGAATGGAATCAGCGCCACCGCCAATTCCCTCTGCAAGATCGACTTAAGGCATTTCCAGGGAGGATCCCTGCAGATCGAACTGACCCCCATCGTTACCCAGACACTGGGAGACACGGCAAGATTTATCAATCACTTTTCCAGGGTATTCTTTCAGAAGCATGGAGTTCAGATTAATTTAAACATCGTGGATTTAAAAGAACTTAAAAAAGCAATGGATGACCCGGAAAATCCCAAGTATCAGGATATCGTGGTGAAGGTAACCGGCTACTCCGCTCATTTCGTGGCAATGGACCGCAAGCTGCAGGAAGAGTTTGTCAGCAGAGTCAACTATGTAGAAGGATAGGCATATGGAAAGAGTTGAAGATCAGAAGCATGGCAGCAGAGGAATCATAACGAACATCCAGCGGCTGTGCACGCACGACGGACCAGGCAGCAGGACCACCGTCTTTTTCAAGGGCTGCCCGTTAAGGTGCGTATGGTGCCATAATCCAGAGACGCAGAATGCCTCTCTGGAGACTGGATGGAACCAAGGAAAATGCATTGGCTGCCTGGAATGTCTAAAAGCCTGCCCGTATGGCGCGCTCGCCCTTTTGGAGGATGGGACTATTAAAAAGAACTTGCATCGATGTACGAATTGTGGGAAATGCGCCGATATCTGTCCGGCGAAAGCCATGGTCCGCTATGGAAGAAGCATATCCGCAGCAGATCTGGCGTTAGAACTGGAAAAAGATCAGGACTTCTTTCGGGCAACCGGAGGGGGCGTCCCCCTGTCTGGGGGCGAGCCCCTCTGTCAGCCGGAGTTTGCTGCGCAGACCGCAAGCATTCTGAAAAAAGATGGAATCCATGTGGCGCTTGATACCTGCCTTTATGCGCCTTGGGATCACCTGCGGCAAGTACTTGCGCATGTTGATCTGGTTCTGGCTGACATGAAGATTCTGGAGGGCAGGAGGCATAAGGAAGCGACAGGACAGTCAAGCGCGCGGATCCTTGAGAATCTCAAGTTTCTGGCGGAATATCGCAGAGACCGCAAAGAACTGGAGATTATCATACGGACGCCGCTGATTCCAGGCTACACGATGGACGCAGAAAACATTCGGGCTATTGACGGATTCATCCATCAGTATTTGGAGGATGATATCGTGCAGTGGGAGATGCTGTATTTCCATAACATGTGCAGAACCAAATACCAGGAATTGGGCCGAAACTGGGAACTGGCGGACGTCCGGCTAATAAAGCAGGAAGAAGCAGCGCGGATCGAACGGCTGTGCCAGGACCTTAAGACATCCTCCGGGAAGATAAAGATAGCCGGTTTGACGGCAGATTAGGCAAAATCGACGCAAGTCATATTATAACGTATTTACTATTAGGTAGACAAAAATGAGTTGCATTTGTGGAAGCAATGGTATATGATGGAAATGAAATAATACAAGTTTCAATACGAGTTGGTTGGAGAGGTTTTATATGAGCGCTATTGAAAAAACAAATGCAACACCATTGTACCTACAATTAAAAAATAAGATAAAAAAAGAAATAAGATCAGGCATGCTGAAGCCTGGCGATAAACTGCCTTCGGAATCACAGCTGCAGAAGGAATACAATATGAGCAGAGTGACTGTGCGCAGCGCGATGGAGGAACTGACGGCAGAGGGATACATCATAAAGGTCCAGGGGAAGGGGAGTTTCGTCGCGCAATCTGACATGCTGCGCCTTCCCATAGGGGTCACCAGTTTTACGGAAGATGCCAAGATGCAGGGAGTCGATCTTACATCCGAGGTAATCAAATTTGGAATTGAGGATATTCAGTCCGAGCTTGACAGGGAGTTTTTTGGAAAGAAGACAGGAGGAAAGGTCCTTGTCTTTAAACGGGTAAGATGTGCCAACGGCGTGCCTGTCACTATTGAAGAGAACCATATGTCGCCAGAACTGCTGAGCATGGAGGAAGAAGATCTGACCGGTTCGTTTTATGATATATTAATCAATAAGTATCATATGATACCGTCGAATAAAGGGCGCAGGAGCGTAAAAATCGTATTTGCCGATGAAGAGATTGCGAGATACCTGGATTTGTCCATGGGAACGCCAGTCATCGAAAGCGAGATGTGCGTATTTGACATGAATGGAGAGCCCATCCATACGGTAAAAGACTGGGTACGGGGAGACAATGACCGTTATATCAAATGGTATGTGTAAAAAAGCAATACAAGTAATAAGACGTGTTTGAAAGGCTTTCACTATGAAAGCCTTTTTTTTGACCAAAAAATAAGGCAAAAAATTATAAGAATTGCATAAAGATGGTTTTGTTGACCGAATTGTATTGACAAAAAAGTAGTATGAAATTAATATATATTTAAGACGTATTAATACATTATATTTACGAGGATATCAAACATGAAAAAAAGACCAAGAATTATAGGAATCGGGATAGCGACCATGGATATCTACTGTCACCAGAAAAGGATGTATCCAGGCGGAAATGAATTTAATATCGCTTACGACGCGAAACTAGAAGGAGCGGATGCAGGGTTTATGGGGATATTTGCCGATGACACGGTAGGGGGCATCTTAGAGAAGACGCTGACGGACGCAGGGATTGATACCAGCCGGTCCCATCATGAGACAGGATCAAGCGGTTATGCGCTGGTCAACCTGCAAGACGGCGAGCGCGTATTCCTGGACTGGAATAAAAAGGGGGTTACAGACCTGTATCCATTTCAGTTTACCGACGCGGAGATCGAATATATCAGGACATTTGATGTGGCCTGCATCAGCTGGGGAGCCAGGGTAAGCAAAGAGATGATCGAAAGGCTTGCAAAAGGCGGAGTTACCATCTGCTATGATTTTTATGACAACTTTACAAAAGCGGATATACAAGAAATTTCTCCCTATATCAAATATGGATTCTTCTCTTGCAGCCATATCGGCGAAGAGAAGACAAAAGAAATCCTGGAAAAGTGCGTAGGACTTGGATGCCGGATCGCCATCGGAACCAGAGGCGCCAATCCAGCGATAGCGTATGATGGCAGGGAGTTTTACACGCAGGATGTGTGCAAGGTGAAGGCAACTGATACCATGGGAGCCGGAGACTCCTATATCAGTTCGTTTCTGACGAATTATTTATCAGTAGAGGCTGACGAGTCTTTGACTACTGAGAATAAGATAACTGCTTCACTGAAAAAGGCGGCAGAATTTGCGGCCACAGTGATAGTAAAAGACGGCGCTTTAGGAGTGGGGTATGACGTCGACCCGGACAGGCTGTCTGACATAATCAATCTGTAAGGAGCAATCAGAGAAAGGAAGGAAAAAGTGTTATGAAAAGAAGAATTTTAGCAGCAGCGCTGGCGCTGGTAATGACAGCATCCCTCTTTGTGGGCTGTGGGAAAAAGGAAAGTGGATCGGATGGCGATAAGATTAAGCTGACGTTCCTGGACAAGCATCCGGAAGATGAGTACAAGGGCTATTTTGAACAGGCGATTGCAGATTTTGAAAAGGCTCATACGGATATAGACATTGAATACGAGAATATCAGTGACCAGGCGATCAAGGAGAAGTTAAGCGTGCTGGCAGCAGGCGGCGACTTGCCGGATATCTTTTTTGCCTGGGGCGGAGAATGCCTGAACCGTTTTTCGCGTGCCGGAAGAATCTTAGACCTGACGCCTTATATGGAGAAGGATCAGGAATGGAGAGACAGTTTCCTGCCTTCATTCTTAAGCAGCAGCGTATATGAAGATAAGAATTATGCTGTCCCATATAGAAGTTCTGTACTCTACATGCTGTATAACAAGCAGGTATTTAAAGACAACAACCTGGAAGTGCCCACCACTTGGGATGAATTCATCAGCGTCTGCGATACATTAAAAGGAAATGATATTACGCCGATCGCATTCGGAAACTCCCAGAACTGGTACACCATGTGGTATGTGGGACAGTTTAACGCAAGTTACGTAAATGCTGATACGCGCACCGCAGATTATAATCCGGCTTCAGGCGAATTCACGGATCCGGGATATGTCAATTCTGTCCAGACATTCCTTGACCTCAATGACAGCGGATACTTTGGAAAAAATGTAAACTCTAAGGATTATTACCAGGTGCGGGAAGAATTCTGCGCAGGACAGCAGGGCATGATTCTTGATGCTACCAGCCAGTTCTCCTTTTATACAGAGGCTATGGGCAAAGATGGATATGGATATTTCAAGATTCCGGTTCCGGGAGACGCCACGGGCGACGAGGCGACAACATGCGTAACAGGCGGTTCTGAGAACTATGCGATTTCCGCGGACTGCAAGCACCCGGACGAGGCCGTAGAGTTCTTGAAATTCATGACATCCAAAGAACAGGCGCTTAAGCAGACAGAAGAAACAGGGCTTCCCAACGCGTTGATCGGCGGTATTACAAAAGAGAATTCCGACCCGGTGATCGCAGCCGCATATGAGACGGCGGAGGACTATACGGCAATTGCAGAATGGCTGGATCAGTGCGTGGACGGCAATGTGGCGAATACCTATATGGCAAGCCTGCAGGAAGGCTTAGACGGCAAATCTGCGGAAGATATCGTGGCGGATGTACAAAAAGCAGCAAAAGAAGTTGCCGAATCGAATAAGTAGAATTCAGGCAAGCAGGCACCGGGCAAGGCAGGATAAATCCGGCTTTAGCCGGCTGCCTGCAAAAGATCAAAGGAGACAGAAATCGTGAGAAAGAAAAATCAGAAGACGATAGGGCTGTATCTACTGCCGGCACTCCTCATGGTAATCGTAATATTGTACCTTCCAATATTCATCAATCTGTTCGAAAGTTTCTTCAGTTGGGGGGCTATGAGTTCCAAGCATGAATTTGTCGGAATCGCTAATTATCTTAAGATGTTTGAAGATAAGGTGTTTTATGTGGCATTAAAGAACAACCTGATCTTTACGGTGATGTCGGTAATATGCCAGATCGGAATCTCGCTGGTCATCGCCAGCGTTTTAGAAGCAAAGTTTATGAGAAAGGCGCAGAACTTTTTTCGGTCTGTATACTTCATCCCATCGCTTTTGATGGTGACGGTTGTGGGAATTACATTCAAGATGATTTACAGCCCATCTATAGGATTGATCAACCCGCTCCTGGAACTGGCTGGAATCGATACGTCCAATATTGATCTGCTGGGAAATGCAGGCAGCGCGACTTACGCGATCGCAGCCATGTCGCAGTGGCAATACATTGGATATACGGTGATTCTCTTCATAGTGGCGATACAGAACATACCGGAGGATCTGTACGAAGCGGCGGATATTGACGGTGCGAATGCAATCAAGAAATTTTTCTTTATCACGCTGCCGGAGATCAAGGACACGATACTGATTAATACGATTATTACGGTGACGGGCTCTATCAGGGAGTATGACGAAGTATTTGTAACTACGAAGGGCGGGCCGGGAAATGCGACAGAGACTTTGGCTACATATTTGTACAAAGTAGGATTTAAGAATGACCAGATGGGTTATGCATCTGCCCTGGCTTTCTTTATATTTATTGTAACATTTATCATCGGGCTGGCGCAGATGAAGGGCTATCGCCTGGATGACCAGCAGTAGGAGGGCAAGTATGAGAAAAACAGTTTTGCGAGTGATTGCATATATCCTGTTCATAGCATTTGCGATCATAATTATCCTTCCTCTTGTATGGATGATTATCACAGGATTCAAGACGAATCAGGAATTGTTCCTGTCGCCGTTTGCGCTGCCCAAGCAGTGGCACTGGGAAAATTATACGGATGCATGGAGCATGGGAATTGGCGTCTATCTGTCCAACAGCGTGATCATTACGGTGGCGGCCACGGCATTGTCCACATTTGTCAGCTGTCTGGCGGCTTATCCGCTGGCACGCCTTCAGTTCAAGTCGAAGAAGTTGTGGATCTATCTGATTCTTGGCGGCCTGATGCTGGCGCCCCAGTCTTCGGTCATCTCCCTTTTTAAGATGGTCAGGATAGCAGGGCTTTATGATACCAGGACAAGCCTGATACTGATTAACGCGGCTTTTCGAATCCCATTTGCGACATTTCTGATCATGACATTCTATAAAAGCATCAGCTATAGCCTGGACGAGTCGGCATATATCGATGGGGCCAGTACCTGGCAGATATTCCGTAAGATCATTGTGCCGCTTAGCAAGCCCATCATTGCATCCTGTGCGATCGTAAGTTTCCGGGCCGTGTGGAATGAGCTGATGTTTGCTAACATCATGCTGCAAAGCACGGATAAGAAGACGGTGCCCGTGGGCCTGATGAATTTCCAGGGAATGACTACGACCAACTGGACGCTGGTTGTCGCGAGCATGGTAATTGCCTCGCTTCCGCTGGTGATTGCGTTCCTGCTTTTGCAGAAGCAGTTCGTGCGGGGGCTTACAGCAGGAAGCGTGAAAGGATAGGTAGATGCAGTGAAGAATTTGAAAGAATCGCAGATATTGACTTCCAATTATCCCTACGGAAGATACTCGCTGGATTATGCACTGGACTCTCTGCAAAGGATGGGAGCAGGGACGATCGAGTTCTATGCCTGCTATCCGCATTTTCACCTGGATGACGTGGATTACTGGGATGTGAAGCGGATCACCAGGAAACTGATAGAACATAAACTGAATATTGTCTGCTTTACCCCGGAGCAATGCCTCTATCCTGTCAATATAGCCGCTCTTGACCCGGCTGCAAGAAAAAGAAGCATGGATGTATTCAAAAAATCTATCCAGTTCGGGGCAGAGATGGGAACCGAATACGTAGTAACGCTGGCCGGATATGGTACCCTGGATGAAGAGGAATCAGCGGCATGGAAAAGATCCGTGGAATCCCTGGGAATCCTGGGAGATATGGCGGAAAGTTATGGCGTGAAGCTGGTATTAGAAACCTCCCCAAGGGAATATACCACCACCCATAATTCCAAAGACGTGGTACGTATGATCCGGGAAGTGGGCTCATCTGCGGTAAAGGGAATGATAGATACGGCAACCCTGGGATATTCTGGGGAAACCATGGAACAGGCAATTAACGATCTGGAAGGTAGCCTGTGCCATGTACATGTGGCGGACGGTGTTCCGAATGGGCACCTCATCCTGGGGGAGGGACATCTTGATATCGCGGGCATGCTGGGAAAACTGGATGCCGTTCATTACCAGGGGCCATTGAGCCTGGAGATCCTGAATGACAAATACATGCGGGATCCTCACTATGCGATGGAGACATCGTTTCTAAGGTTAAAAGAAATTATATTAGGCAAGGAGATATAGATTATGGAAATCAGAAATATTATTGAGAAGATTGCAAAAGAGAAGGAAGGAAAAGGCGGAATTCAGAATGTTGTATGGGTAGCGGCAGGCGGCTCCAACGGAGGAAACTATCCGGCGCAGTATTTTATGGACAGAGAAGCCAAGTCCATACGCTCCCAGATGTTTACAAGCAACGAATTCGTATACGCTCCGCCCAAATTCGTAGGGGAGAATACCATTGCAGTCATAACTTCCATGCGAGGGACGCCGGAGACCTGCGTGGCAGCACAGGTTGCAAAAGATTTGGGGGCCGTCACCATCGGCCTGTACGTGCAGGAATCTCTGCTTACGGAAACCTGCGAATACAACATCAAATATGACAGCATCATGTTTGACGAATCCGACCAGAGCAAGACGAATGCTGCGCTGGGAATGCGGATAGCCATGGATATCGTAGATGTGGCGGAAGGCTATGAACACTATGCGGATGCCATGGCCGCATATGATATACTTGACAAGGTATATAATGACGCAAAGGAATACTGCATGCCTCTGGCTAAGAAGTGGGCAATGCAGAATAAAGACGAGCATGTAATCTCTGTCATGGCAAGCGGCCCGGCGTATGCGGCGGGATATATCTTTTCCATCTGCAATATTATGGAAATGCTTCAGATTCAGTCGCCTACCATCAATTGCTGCGAATTCTTCCACGGTCCGTTCGAAGTGCTGGACAAGAACGAATCCTTCTTCCTGCTTGTATCGGAAGGAAGGACAAGGAAGGCGGATGAGAGGGCGGCGAAGTTCTTAAAGGAATACGGCGGAGACAAGGTATATATCCTGGATGCAAAGGAACTTGGAATTAACAGATTTAAGGATTCCGTATCAGAATATTTTAACCATATGCTGTTCTCGCCGATACTGAACAATACATATATGAAGGAACTTTCGGATGCTACGAAGATTGACTACATGACACGGCGCTATATGTGGAAGGTAGAATACTAGTTCCGATTGAATGACAAATGCTAATGAGACAGGATATGCTGGGAGAAAAAATGCCAATGGACAATATGATCATACGAGTGCTTACGCGAATCTTTGATTTTATTCTATTGAATATCTTATGGGTAGTCTGTTCCATACCGATTGTAACGATGGGCGCATCAACGGCGGCTCTGTATTCGGTTATGCTTAAGATTACGAAGAATCAGGACGGATATATTATAAAGGATTACTTCAAGGCATTTTGCGAGAATTTCAGACAGGGTACGATAGTATGGATGATATTGGCACTCCTGGGGTCCCTGATCGGAGCAGATATGGCTATAGTAAGCAGGACGTCAGGAATCGTGGCGTCAGCGGCCATCGTTCTATTCTGCATAACCGGCTTCTTCTGCTTTGTAGAAGTGCTCTTCGTCTTTCCATTAATTGCCGTATTCAGGAACAGTACGGGCAATATGATGAAGAACGCGATACTGATTCCAGTCTCCAGACTGCCTTATGCATTACCCGTCCTGCTTTTGACGGGGATGTGCCTGATCCTTACTTTCCTCAATCAGACGTCGATTTTGGCAGGGGCTGCTATCTGGAGCGTGATAGGAGTATCGGTTCTTACATATGCAAACTCGTTCTTTATACGCAAGGTGCTGGAACCTTATATGGAGGCACGTTAATGGTATGCTCCCTGCTAGGCGGATGGTAGAATGGAAGGAGCAGTGCTTATGGCGAGAAATATAAAGGAAACAAGCAAAATGAAGATATCAAAGATGAACTGGATGCATGGCTGGCTTTCTTAAGTTTTGATGAGCCGGAGCGGATCATGGAACTGATAGAGGAGTATCCGCAGTTTAGGGCTATGTATGAGGAGAGTTATCAGATTTGTTCGAATATCGAAGGAGTGATGAATATGTTCTCGAAGGAATTGCTGGAGATTGACAGGAACACGGTGAAGTATATGATTGAAGAGCAGGAAAAGGAACTTGAGGAGAAGAATAAAGTAATTAAGTAAAAAGATCAAAAATTAAGGGAAAAAGACGCACAAATCGAAGAACTAAAGAAAAGGCTAATCGAAGCATTAGGCGAGAATAAGTAGAATATTAAAACTCCGGCCAAAACTAAATGGCCGGAGTTTTAATATGTATGATTTAATGTATGATTTGATAGGCTGTTATTTTAAACTGACAAGGCATTTTTCGATTTCCAGCGCTGCTTTTTCCCAGAGATCCAGAAGATAATCCGGTCCGAGGGGATACTGGTCAAAGCGGATATCCACATTGTCTGCCCCTTCCAGCAGTTCCAGCACATGTTCCCGGCTGGTGAGGGATTCCAGATATTCCAGCAGCTGGGTATCCAGCATTGCATCTGCCATTACGGGAAGCCGCATGGATTCTATAGGTTCGCCATCCTTGCCCGGATACACGATGAATGGGTCGCCGGCCGGGAATGCGTCTTCGGAATCATTCACGCGGAACGGCTCGATCCTGTGCAGGGAGTACTGGCTGTTATAGAAGTTGAAGCCCCAATGTAAGAAGCCTTCCATGTTATATTTATATAACTGCACGCCCAGAATCCTGGTTCTCCATGCAGGCATAGCAATGAAGCGGTTGCTTACCCGGTAGCCCTGTCCGCAGCAATAGTATACCCAGGCGTTTTCAAGTCCCTGATCCAGGAAGTCATGGATATATTCGCTGGAAGGAACCGGCTTCTTCACAATTCCTTCTTCGTACAGCTGCACATGGCTTAATGCGTCGATTACCGGCACGTCGCCGATATACGGGCGCACCATGTGAAGCGCTTTCTGATAGGTATCCGCGTTGTCTATGGTAGGCTCATCGGATATGTGGAAGTAAGTGCATTCAAGGATGCCTTCTTTTTTCAGTTCTTCCATAAGCGTAGGAAGGAATGCTTTTAAGAATTCTTCATAGCCTCCGTCACTTACCGGAGTGTTCCATCCGAATATTTTTTCTGTGCTGCCATCTACCTCTGCCACAACCTTTGGAGGGAATTTTGCTCCCCACTGGGCGAATAGATGGGACATCTCAAAGTATTCAAAACCGACCTCTTTGCATAATTCAATCCAGCGGTGGAAGAGAGAATAGTCAAAGGAATATCCATCGCTTCTCTTATATACTTTGACGAGCTGCACGGTGGTGCGCTCACCTCCGATCAAAGTGTCCAGAGCCGGCGTAAAGAGCGGCGTAAAGATCATATTGACTCCCCGCGACGCAGCGGTTCGCATAAAGTTTCCGATAATCTTCCAATGCTCCTCTGAAAATACGTCGCAGCCATAATAGTCAGCCAGGCAGTCCGGATAGAACCATTCTGTATGGAGAACCTTTTGTTTGGGCAGCACGGCAGGAACCACGTGGAGCGTCAATCTCGTGCGGACATATTCGGTACCGTCGGTTCCGGCAAATACGATGGTTATGTCATGATCGCCGCCTTCGGCATCTTCCGGGATCTCGCAGTCCACCCACAGCGCGCGCCATTGCTCGAGAATCATCTGGACGCCGCCTTCAAAGGGAGCCAGGATGTCCGGATAGAGTCCCGGCTCATCCCCCAGATATTCGGAATCATATTTTTTCACCTGTTTCTCATGCGGGAACAGGACCGGTACGTTTTCTACCTTTCTGATATTGACTTTCTCTTTGAAATCCCCTTCTACACGCACGGTAGCGTAAGGATTGCGGAAGGCCTGTGCCTTCGTCTGGTTCAAATAATAATCCCCATGATAGCAATAGGCAATCTGAAAAGATACTCTCTGCTTCCGGAAGCCTGTAAGCTTTCGGATTGGCCTTGCATCCAGCATCCCGCTTTTGGGAAGGACCTTTTCCAGGGTGCTGATAATTCTTACGTCATAATCCATAATCTATGTTCCTCCTGTTAACCTTTTATTCCGCTAAGGGCAATGCCCTCAACAAATTTTCTCTGTAAAATGCAATATAAGATGAATGGGAATATAAATGCTACTGTGGCCCCGGCCATTACGAGTCCGTAGTTGCTCACATAATTATTCTGCAGCATGGATAATCCCAGCGTCAATGTCTTCATTTCGTCCTTGGTGACCATTACCAGCGGCCAGATAAAATCATTCCAGGAGGTAATGAAGGTGAACACTACCAGGGAAACGATGACCGGCTTGGAGAGCGGTACGATTATTTGAAGAAAGATCCGCAGTTCTCCGCAGCCGTCAATCTTGGCCGATTCAATCAATTCGTCCGGTATACCTTCCATAAACTGGCGCATCAGGAAGACTCCGAAGGCATCCAGGATGACCAGGAACAGGGCCGGATATGTATTAAGCAGGTTCATCTGCTTCATAATTGTAAATACCGGAATCAGGATGACCTGTCCCGGCAGCATCAAAGTTGCCAGATATAGCCAGAAGATACCCTCTTTCATGGGGAATTTCTTCTTGGCAAATGCGTATCCTGCCATTGTAGCGGTGACTACATTAAAGAAGCAGGCGCAAAATACTACGATTAAGCTGTTTTTTACATACGTCAGAACAGGGAAGTTGGACAGCAGGTTCTTAAAATTCCTCAAATCCATGGATGAGAAATCAAAGGAAGCCGACATGATCCTTTTCTGCGTAAATGATGTCAATATCATGAATATAAACGGGTACAGGCTGATTGCCACCAGCATAAGCAGGATAAGGCCGATCACCCATTTGCTTATCTTTCCTTTAAAAATATGCATTATCTCTTCCTCCTCTTCGTCCCGTCTTTTTCCCGGAATACAACCTTCTGCAGGAAGGAAATAAATAGTGCGATTACCAGCAGCAGCATCGATACCGCGCTTGCATATCCCATCTTGTAATCCTTAAACGCAGAATTATAGATTGTCAGGACCAGCGTCATGGTCGCCCGTCCAGGCCCTCCTCCTGTCAGCGTATAGACAAGATCAAATACCTGGAAGGACCATATGGTGCCCAAGGTTACCACAAGGTAAGTGATCGGCTTAAGGAGCGGCAGGGTGACAGAGAAGAACTGTCGGATTTCCCCCGCCCCGTCTACGGTTGCCGCCTCATAAAGCGAGGTGGGAATATCCATCATGCCGGCGTAAAAGATGACCATAAAATATCCTACGTTCTTCCAGATGGCAATCAGGCACACGGCGATCAAGGCAGGCCATCGGCTTCCAAGCCAGTTGATAGGCGCGATTCCGAATAATCCGATGATGGAATTCATTACCCCTTCCGGATTTCCCGAAAGGAGCAGCCGCCATACGGCGGCGGTCAGAACCATAGAGGTAATGACCGGTACGAATAAAGCGCTTCGTACAAAGCCGCCGAAACGGGTCTGGAACTTCCGGGCCAGCAGATAGGCGATCAACATGGAAAGTATAGTCTGGATTGGTACGACGATCACCGTATAAATAGCTGTATTAAAGAGCGATGACGTAATATACGGGTCTTTTAGTATATTACTGTAATTTTCAAGACCGATGAATTCAGGAGCCTGCAAAACATTATATTGGGTAAAACTATATCCGGCGGTCATGAAGATCGGAATCACATGAAACAGGATGAGGAGCAGAAGGCTTGGCAGTATGAACAGATAGCCGCTGGCTGAACTCCATTTCAATTTTGAACGTTTCATCTATATACTCCTTCGCTTGTTATTCATTCAGAATGGTATCTGCATAGGAAACGGATTCGCTGATGACTTCTTCCGGCTTCATCTCGCCCATGATCATCAGCTGAAGGTTCTTATACAGCGTATCTCCGATCTTAGAAGCGCCTTTGGCTGGAGACAAGGTGTGAAGCTGCTCCCCGTCCTCTTCATATACAGATTTAAATGCCGGGTTGTCATGATATTCCTCATCTTTTGCAACTGGCGCAAATCGTGCGGACTGGTGGTATTCTGTCATGGATTCGCCGTCCAGCATGTACTGGATAAGGCTGTATGCCAGATCTTTATTTTTAGCGTTTGACATAAGAACCAGGGAATCTGATGCCACGAAGGTACCTTTTTCCTGATTGGTAAGGCTGGTGATAAATCCCCAGTTAACGTTGGCCTCATCAAACTGTACCGTGCTGGAACTTTCCATTTCTACAAAGGCGGTCTTGCCTTCGCAGAAGTAGCTGATGCAGTCGTCATTGGTAAGGCTGGTAACCACGTCTGGAAGAATGTTATGGGTAAAACGCAAGTCATAAAGGAACTGTACGGCTTTCTTTCCAGCCTCGCTGTCAATAGCGAGCGCAGTTCCTTCTTCATTAAAGATAGATCCGCCGCTTTGCCACAGATAAGGATAGAAGGAAGCATTCAGCGTGCTCATGGACGGATTGCCCCAGCGCTGTACAAGAGGATATACCTCGCTGCTGCCATCTGCGCCTACTTTGACCTGCTTGCAGATGTCGATGAACTGGTCCCAGGAACAATTGTCAGGAACTTCCGTAATTCCGTTTGCTGCCAGGATGTCCTTGTTATAGCACATGACGATGGCATTACCGACGATCATAGGCAGGCAATACTGCTTTCCGTCGATCTTTCCGTTGTCCAGATAGAGATAATTATCCTTTTCCTCATCTGTCAAATAGTCGTCCAGGCTCTCTACGGCACCCATGTCGATGAAGTCGCCCAGCATTTCCATATACATATATCCAACGTCCGGGCCTTCGCCGGAAGTAACGCCTGTCAGATATTTCTCTTCATAATTGCCCCATGGTATGATCTCTACGTTTACCTTGACATTGTGCTCTTTCTCAAAAGGCTCTAAGATCTTATTCCATATTTCTTTATCATCCTGGTTTTCGCTCAAAGGCGGCATCCATACTTCCAGGGATTCTTTATCATCCCCGCCGGAGGACTTCTTGCCGCTGCTGCCGCAACCGACGGCAAGCGCTGAGACCATGGTTACGCACAGGAGCGCGGATACTGCTTTTTTAAGTGTTCTTTTCATAACTTTACTCACCTTTCTTTTCCTTTTTTACGTTTCTTTTTAAGGGGCGGTGTTTGACGCGTCTATTATTCTGCCCTTTTGCAATATTCAGAAATTTCGAAGTCTGAACTTGTATTTATTATAAAAAAACAAGGAATCTTTTTAAATATACAAAAATTGCACAGGGTACTCTATTGAAAGAACCTCTGTGCAAATTTTAGATAATATGATGGAAAGACTTGCTCAAAATTAACGTTTTTTGTGAATTAACAATAATATAATTATCTGCCAAGTTAACATATTTGGTTATTTGTTTTGCCTTTGATAAACCCCTGGAGTCGTGTTTTCATATTTCTTGAAGATCCGGATGAAATGTATGTCGCTTGTGAAGCCAACCTTTTCTGCGATTTCCTTCACGGTAAGGCCATCCCTTTTCATGATTTCCTTCGCCTCGTCTATGCGGAGGCGGTTCATGTATTCCACGACCCCCATGCCATATTCTTCTTTAAACACCTTCGATACGTAGGAGGTGCTGACATTTACCTGTTCTGAGATATAGCACAGGCCCAGGTAATTCTTGTTGTAATTGTCTTCTATGATCTTCTTGATTCTATAGGACAGCTTGTCTTTGTGATTCAAGGAATACTGATTATTTACCTGTTCCAGCTGATTCAGGATATCGGATAGAATCTCCGGGATTTTCTTCGTGTCGGTGCAGCGCTTGAACTGTTCCAGATAGGCGGGCAGGAAATTCGTATGGTAGCGGGCATCCTCAGCCTCCAGGCACTGCAATACCTGATGGACGACCACGTATTGTCGGCTGAGCCTTACATAGGAGTCAGACGGAGTCAGGACATAAGTATGGAAAAGTTCCCGCACGATGGTTCTTGCATTGGTATAATCCTGGAAAAGCAACGCCTTCTCCCAGCGTTCCAGCAAGAGCCTGCCTTCTTTTTCCGTGGACAGATCCCTGACTTCTGACGGGTCTGACTGGCTCTGAAGCAGGGATAGTGTCTGCTCGAAGGTGGGAACCAGCTGCTCAGGAGACATGAATACGTTGCTTGCCTGTATCTTTTCCTGTCTTTTAGACTGGCTTTCAAATATCTGCGCCAGCCGTAAGGTGATCTCTGTCTCGGAGGGCTCATAGTTTAGAAGAAACACCGCCGTATTGCCGGACAGTACAGGCATGACGTCTACGGAATCCTCTTCGGCTTCCAAGATTCTGCCGGTCTCTTTCATCCATTCCCGGATCTTCTTTTTATCCTTTTCAAAGGATACGTCTGCCAGCACGAAGCAGTAATACATATAATCCAGAGTAATACCACTGGTCTGGAAAAGATTCCGGATTACTTCCAGATCTGTCAGCCGCTGGTTTAGGATGTCGGACAGCGTATTTTCCTTTAGCGACCATAACACCTTCTCGTTCAGGCTGCTGATGGTCTGCTGAATGGATGCGTGCTGACGGTAGCCGAGGAATATGGAGACGAGCAATCCCGCCACTGTGCAGAGCACGACGCCTACTATTAGCAGGCGCTGGATAAATATGATAGGCGAAAACAGGATTTCCTTATTGCTGACAACCACATAGGATAAAGAACTGTATTCAGAAGGCATGCGCCACCCGATGTAATCCGCATTCTCAATCTTCTTCGCAGAAAAGTCCTTGGGGATCGCTTTGAGCTTTTTGCCGCCTGTCTGGTACAATTCGTTATTCTCATCGACCACGGCAATGGAGGTACTGCCGTCATGCAGAAGTGCCATGTCAAGCAAGCGTGTGAATTCCGTGCTGTCTACGCACATAATGAGGACTGCCGAGAATTCCTCGTCATTGCTTCCAGGCATATGCTGGCGAAAATATAGTTTCTTCTCCCCATCCTGATTGTTTAAAAAGAAACTGGACTGTTTGGTATCCAGTACATCTTGCATCCAATCCTCATATCCGCTTTGGGATAATTGATTGCTGATGAGAAAATAATTTTTCGACCGATAACTGCCTTCCGTGCCCACTACATAATCTAGTTTGGGGTAGTACAGGTAGATATCGTCAACGAGAGAGTTGGCGACCTTAATATTATGAATCATCTCAGAATATCTATACGTAGCGGAAGATGTAAAATCACGTTTATCATCTGTGGACCGCAGCACCATGTTCTGATTGTTCAGCATAAGTTCCGAAGCAGATTGCTGCAGGACGAGCAGATAATGGTCAATGCTTCGACTGACGGTGCCAATAGTCTTTTCAGATTCCCGGATCTTATCCGTCTTTATCAGATTAATTACTTTTACATTTACGGCTAAAAGAGAGCAGCATATAAATATAATTCCGGCAATCAGAGGAAATACCCAGTATTTTTTTAGATTTGATAAATAAAAGTGTCCGGACATTGTTTTTTCCTTTCGATGAATTCACGATAACTGCATTTATTATTATAATACATTGCCATTCGTTCTCTCAACTGATTTTTATTTCCTAAACCTAAATGGCAGGTCTTTTGCGGTTTTTTTACTATGGAAAGGAAGGATATGGTAAAATAAAGATAGAGTAAGGAGGGTACAAAAGAGAATGAGAGGGTATTTTATGACGGTACAGGAGTTCCTGTATGGCGGAATTTTGGATGAACAGATCGTGGAGGGGCTGGCATGGCAATATCCTGGCAGCAGCGACAGCCAGATCCGCGCATGGCGGGATCTTGTACAGAGACTGAGAAATTGCGACAGGCTTCGGTACCTGCCCGGCAGCTGCGTCATCGTGCTGGAATACGAGCTACCTACATCCGATATGGCAATTGATCTCATGATATGCGGCTATAATCAGGGAGGAAAGAAACTGGCGCAATTGATCGAGGTCAAGCAGTGGGGCGATGACTATATCGGGAATCACAGGTTCAGCGAATACCGCGGGGAAGAAGGCAGAGAACTCCATCCGCAAGTGCAGGTATCCAGGCATGAATGTTCCTTTAAAGGATACCTGGATGTGGGAGGGAAGTACTTAAGCAAGGCCTATGTCTACCTGCCAAATGCTACGGAAAATGGGATTTGGGAACTTGTTGGAAAAAATCCCAATAAAGCGGACGCAAGGATACCATGCCAATGTAATCTTGATCAGATTCTAAGCGAGGTTCAGGGAAATACCCTGAATCATATGGTCGGCGGTGACAAGGATATGATCAGAGAATTGATGGATGCAGCCTATCAGCCTTCTCATAGCATTATCAACGCTGTGAAACGGTCGGTGAACTGTCAGCCTGCATATCATCTGACAGAAGAGCAGGACAAGAAGATTAAAAAGATTATCGAGGTAATAAAAGACGGAAATAAAGTGATTCGTATTTCAGGAGCAGCAGGCTCGGGGAAAACGGCGATTCTTTTAACCTTGTTTGTGGAGATCGAGTCTCATCGGCAGGCCTGGGGGAAGACGGCAAGAATTTCTCGCCTGCCTCGTGTTTCACGGCGTTTTCGCACCAGTTCAGCTCCATCTGCGGTGCGGGCCCGGTCACGGGTACTATCGCGGCGATGATGTTCGGCTGGTTGCCGGTGCTTCTGTGGGTGCTCGTGGGCGGCATCTTCTTCGGCGCCGTGCACGATTTCGGTGCGCTCTATGCCAGCGTGAAGAACAACGGCAAGTCGCTCGCCCAGCTCATCGATAAGTACATCGGTCGCACGGGACGCCGCCTGTTCCTGCTCTTTAGCTGGCTGTTCACCATCATCGTGATCGCGGCCTTCGTGGACATGGTCGCCGGCACCTTCCAGGCCACCTTCGCCGCCGACGGCTCCGTCGACGTTGCGAAGTCCTACGCGGGAGGCGCGGCCGGAACCATCTCGATCCTGTTCACGTTCGTGGCGATCATCTTCGGCTGGATCAACCGCAAGTTCGGCCTTAGCGGTTGGAAAGAGCTCCTGCTCGCTGTGGTGCTCTTCGTTCTCATGTTCGCCGTGGGCATGCAGTTCCCGGTGTATCTGAGCAAGTTTGGTTGGTTCGCGGTCATCGCGGTGTACCTGCTGTTTGCTGCAGCTATGCCCATCCAGACCCTCAAGCAGCCGCGTGACTACCTCACGAGCATCATGATGATCGTCATGATCGTGTGCGCGGTGCTCGGCATCTTCGTGCTCGGCGCCAACGGCGAGGCCACGATGACCGCCCCGATGGTTGCCGACATCTCGGCGCTCGCTGCAAACGGCAGCTATCTGTTCCCGCTGCTGTTCGTGTCGGTCGCATGCGGCGCGCTCTCCGGCTTCCATAGCCTCGTTTCCACCAACACCTCGTCCAAGCAGGTCGAGAAGGAGCAGGATACCGTCGTCGTGGGCTACGGCGCCATGATCGTCGAATCCTTCGTGGGTGTGCTCGCCATCGTGGTGGCCGCCATCATGTACTCCCAGATCAACAACACCGGTGCCGCCGGCGCGCTTCAGGGCACGCCGTTCCAGATCTTCTCGCAGGGTGTGGCGCGCGGCATGATGGCCTTCGGCGTGAACGGGACGCTGGCCACCGTGTTCATGACCATGTGCGTCTCCGCACTCGCGCTGACCTCGGTTGACGCTGTAGCGCGCATCGGCCGCCTCTCGTTCCAGGAGTTTTTCGCAAAGGGCGACGACGCCGCCGAGGATGTGGCAGCCGAGAACACCGGCCTTGCCAAGGTCTTCTCGAACACCTGGGTCGCCACCGTGCTCACACTGGCGCTCGGCTTTGCGCTCGCATTTGGCGGTTACAACAACATCTGGCCGCTCTTCGGCGCGTCCAACCAGCTGCTTGGCGGCATGACCATGATCACGCTCGCGGTGTTCTGCAAGTGCACCGGCCGCAAGGGCTTCATGCTCTACGTTCCCGTGGCGTTCTTGCTCGCCTGCACGTTCACCTCGCTTGTGCAGAGCATCATCAGCTGCGCGAACGCGCTCGCTGCCGGCGGCATGGCGGTCATCGCGACTTCCGGCCTGCAGCTCGTGTTCGCAATCCTCATCGTGATTCTGGGCATCTTCGTGGCATACAACTGCTTGAAGGAGCTCTTCACCAAGGAGGCCGGCTCCATCCCCGACGAGGAGCCCGAGTGGTCGCAGATGGGTAAGGCTCGTTACAGCCATGGTGAGCGCCCCGAGGCTCCGGCCGACGGCGCCAAGGCTCAAGCCTAAAATGATAAAACGAACCCGGTTCGTTTTATCATTTCTTCCGACGAGATAAGCCGCGAAGGGTGCAGGCGCCCTTCGCGGCTTGTTGGTTTCGGGCTGAGCCAATTTGAGGTGCCCGGTTGCCAAGAAATGGCTTCATTCGCTATGCCCGCGCGCCGTGGCGAGCCATGAAGACCTCGTAGTCGGCCTCGTTCTGGTCGGCGTATGCCTGCGAGAAGTTCCAGAGTGCGTCCTCAAACGCGTCGCCGTCATCCAGATAGGCCGATATGGCCAATTCGTCGCCGGTGCGGGCGTGTGCGTGCGCAAGCGCGTGGGCGCACAAGCGGGCGACGCTTTCCAAGCTGCCGGCACCAATGCGCTCAAGGTCGATTGACCCCTTACCGTTCCAGAGCTGGCGTACATAGTAATCGCGCGCGGTGCCGTCGGGCGCGGTGGCTTTGGTCCACCCGAGCAAGATGTCGCTCGTGGACTGCACGAGCCGCTGGCCTTGCACCACGCGCTCGGCATGGCTCGCGAAGGGCGCGGGTCGCCAGAAGCGCTCGACTACGGACTCGCTCGCCTCCTTGGCCTGCAGGATAAGCGGGTCGTCAGCGTTTTTACCGGCGAGCAGCGCGATCCATGCACGCGTGCCCACGCTGCCCACGCCCACGACCTTGCGTGCCGCGTCGTGCACGTGGTAGTGCTCCAGCAACATGCGCCGATCGTAGGGAAGGCTCGCGAGATAGGAGTCAAGCAGCTCCTGCAAGGCTGCAAAGAGTTCGTTGCTGTCGGTGTGGCCCTGGAGCGCCTCAAGGTCGCTAAGGGGCACGAGTTCGGGAGGCTGCGAGTTGAAGCGCAGCGCATCGCCGACTCGATGGGCGAGCTTATCGGCGGCGCGCTGGTTATCCTTCTGGCGTGCCTTCTCAACCGCGCGGCGCACGGTGCGCCCGGTCTTGCCATGGAGGTCGCGCTCGAACTCGTCGAGCGCCTGCTCTACGTCGAGGTGCGCATACCACACATCGAGCTCCCCCATCTTGGCGAAGCTGTAGAGCGAGCGGCGGTACTGCTTGGCGCAGGCGCGCACGGCGTCTCGGCGGTCTTTCTTGGCGAAGCCCCGGTCGCGCCCGCAAATCTCGACGCTCGCGGCGAGGCGCTTGATATCCCATTCCCATGGGCCCGGCGCGGTTTCATCGAAGTCGTTAACATCGAACACGAGATGGCGCGTGGGGCTCGAGAAGACGCCGAAGTTCGCAATGTGCGCGTCGCCGATGCACTGCACTTCGATGCCGCTGACCGGCTGCGTGGCGAGGTCGTGCGCCATGATGATGGCCGTGCCGCGAAAGAACGTGAAAGGCGAGGCGCCCATGCGCTCGTAGCGAAGCGGCACAAGCTCGGGCACGCGCGTGGCGGATTGTCCATCTATAAGCTCGACGGCGTCTGTTCGGTTGGGCTGGACGCTCCAAACTGCGAAATCTTCGAGTGAAGGGGCGGTTTGCGTGCGGGTAGTTCGGCTGTTGCTCATAGCACCTCCAACACGGCGGCAAGCACCGCAAGTACGGCGAGGAACGCGATGTTCCACACGGTGAACAGCATGAAATAGCGGCCCTTCTCGCGCGGGAGCACGAGTGCTACCTGTTTATACGAGATGAGGCTCGCCATGGACGCGATGAGCGTACCCAGGCCGCCGAGGTTCGTGCCCACGATGAGCGCAGCGAAGTTCGACGTGAAGCCGGAGAGCAAGATGGCGGCAGGCACATTCGAGAGCACTTGGCTCGCGATGACGGAGACGGCGAGCTCGTGACCATCGATGAGCTGGGCAAGCGCGGCGCTCACCACCTCGATGCGGCCGACGTTGCCCACGAAGACGAAGAACGCGATGAACGTGAACAGCAGCGCGTAGTCCACATGCAGAAGCGCGCGGCGGTCTGCGGCAAGCGCCACGACGATGGTTACCGCGACGATTGCCTGGTAGGGGAGGATATGCGCGACGGAAAGCAGGGCGAGTACGAAAAGTGCCGCCCAGGGGAGCACGCGGAGCGGGGAGGGTGCGGGGTCGTCGGCATCGCTGGCGAGCTGCGGGGTTTCGTTGGCGTCCGCGGCGCTAGCAGCGTTGTCGGCTTCACCGCAAGTTGCCGGGCTGTCCGCACTGCCGTCTTCGCTGCTGCTGGCCGGGTTGCCCGCGTCCACGCTGCGCGCCGCCTTCTCCTTCGCGTGCTCTGGAATTCGGCCAAAGAACGCGATCGCGCCCACGAGCAGCACGAGCGCTGCTGCGGCATAAGGCAGCATGAGCAGCAGGAAGTCGGTGAGAGCCATGTGCGATGTGCTGTAGAGGTAAAGGTTCTGCGGGTTGCCGATGGGCGTGAGCATGCTGCCGAGGTTCGCGGCGATGGTCATCATGACTACGGTGAAGCATGCATGGCGTGGGGAATCGAGCGTGCGCAGCGCCAGCAGGGCGAAGGGGACGAACGTCACGAGGGCGACGTCGTTCGTGATGAGCATGCTCGAGAAGAAGGCGAGGAGCGTGAGTGCGAGCGCGAGGCGTCGGGGTCCGCGTACGGCGCTTAGGAGATGACGGCAGGCGATGCGGAACACGCCGAGACGCGAGAGCCCGGCCATGATCGTCATGAGGCTGAAGAGCATGCCGATGGTGCGAAGGTCGACGTATTCCGCATAGGCAGCGTCGGGCGGGACGGCGGCGCACGAGATGATCGCCAGCACGATGGCCACGACGAGCACGGGGTCTTTTCGCACGATTTCGCGCACGTTGAGAGCAAAACGCATGAATGCGTCCATGGGAGCCTTTCGTTTCACATGAGGTGGAGCTCGCTTAGCGTATGACAAGCGCTTTCCGCTGGCAAGGCTGCGTTTTCGCCGGGGAGCCTGCAGGTGCGCAACAGCGTGATGGCGTGCGGTAAACTTCAGCTAGGCGAAGCATCCTATCGACTGCTCCCATGTTCCGAACGAGGAAGCGAGGTTCCGCATGCGTAGCGATAAAGGTTGGTATCTGGACGACGGCGGAACGCTGGTGGTCGACGGCTTCGTCCCGTGTGCGGACGAGGTTCCCTGGCGGCAGATCGCCGACCAAGTCCACGCGGTGAGCGTGCAGTCCGGTGCGCAGGTGGAGCGCTTGGATCGATTGTTCGCCGGTTTCCTCCACCTGACCGCCGTAGACGGTCTGGAAAACTTGACGTGCCCCGATGGCAGCGCGGGAGCCGAGGGCGCGAGCGAGATGTTCGCGGGTTGCTCCAAGTTGCGCCGTATCGATCTTTCGGCATTCGATACCTCGCGCGTGCGCAGCGCATGGGGCATGTTCCAAGATTGCCGCGAGCTGCGCGAGGTCGTCCTTCCCGCGCAGGGGTTTCCTGAGCTGCGCGAGGCGGGCGGCATGTTTCGCGGATGCCGTAGACTGCACTCGTTCGATTTCGCGGCGCTGGGTGCTCCGAACCTCGAGGACGCGTCCGATTTCTTTCGGATGTGCACCTGGCTCGACGAGGTCTCGTTCGTCGGCGCGCGAACCGGGCGGCTCGTCACGGCGGAGCGGATGTTCTATGGCTGCTGCAACCTGGAGCGCATCACGGGCGTCGATGGCCTGCAGACCGGTCGTATCGAAAACCTTTCCGGCATGTTCCGCTTTTGCGCGCGCCTGTCGCAGCTCGATTGCGCGTTGTGGGACACCGCGAGCGTCCGCGAGGCGAGCTTCCTGTTCAGCGGCTGTTCGTCCCTCTCGCAACTCGATGTGTCCATGTGGCGCATGCCTCGCCTGCAGGCGGCGCGCGGCATGTTCTCCTATACGCCGATCGAGCGTGCGAACCTGGCGGGCTGGGGCACCCATGAACTCATTGACGAGAGCTATATGTTCGACGGGTGCGCCTTGCTGCGCGAGGTGGCGTTCGGCACCATGGATCTCTCTGGCGTTTTGCGCGCACAGGGCATGTTCGACGGCTGCACGGCACTGGAGCGCATCGCGCACGAGGGACGTGGCATGGAGAACATCCGAAACGCGGCGCGGCTGTTCTTCGGCTGCAAGAGCTTGGCGCATGTCCCCGACGGCTTCGTTGACCTGACGCAGGCGGAGGACGCCCATCGAGCTCGCGAGGGTTGCCCGGCACCCTTGCCGTAGCGCTTGCGGTGTCACGCTGCCGCGGCGCTCGCTTCCCGCCGCAGCGCTCGCGCCCTTCGTGTTGCGCAACAGGGGCGCCGCCCGGCGATATCGTAGCCTTGCCAACCACGACGGGAGGAGCGCCTGCGAGCACCTTGCAACCGCCAATTAACGTCTGAGGAATGCCTCGCCGGCACCGTCCGACGAGCGCTGGATATCGGTATCATTTTTTATAAGCACTGACATGGGAGGCTGATGCCATGGATACCATCACCGGCGACCTGTTCGAATTCTGCGCTATCACCAATGCTGCCCGTGAGGCGGTCAACAGGACGACGGGGGGAACCGATGCGGAAGATCTTCTCAAGGCGGGCTGGAAACTGGCGTTTGCCGATAAGTCCTACAAGTGCATGCGCGACATCATCCGCTTTCAGGTGTCCGTCCGCGACCAAGCGGGCGAGGAGCAGGTGCTTGTGGTGAAGCTCAAGCAGAACGACCCAAACAAGAAGCCGGCGCGCAAGAATCCCAAGCCGTACTACACCTACGGCGTCGATCGCGAGGACGGTTCCCAACGCCCCTACCAGAGGCTGTGGGATTTTGCCTACGTGTCGGATAGCGCATATAAGCAGCTCATGGACCTCGCTCTGCCCGAGCCGTGGTCGTTTACCGATCGTGACGGCGGCCATGAGATTCTCAGCTGGTATCTCAACGGTACGTTTCTGCATCTGCTGGACGAGGAGAAGATTCGCTACGGACAGGATGCCCAGGGCAAGTTCGCGGTCTTCTGCACGGGTTTGGTCAACCGTAACTTCGAGGACATCTACTGCTTCTGTGAGCCGAACAGCAAGGCTAAAGCCGAATGGATCGTCAAGTCGTTCTGCACTAAGGGCTCGGGCAATGCTGGCAAGCGCCTTGTCCGCGCACTCGGCACCGACATGCCCCGGCGAGCCGTGTACTACCGAACCCTGACCGACGTCGTGTACGACGGCTCCTTCGAGCTCGTGCCGGACTTCGAGCATCTGATGCTGCGCTGGAACCGCGTCGAACCCTCCGCCCTGCGCGTGCTGTTCGCGGGTTCTGCTGAAGCGGCGCCCCTCATCGATGAGGCGGAGCGCGAATCCGATCCCAAGAAACGCCAGGAGCTCCTCGAGCCCTTGAAGGGAATCGTGGACGGCGACGAGCGCCTGCGCCGATCGCTGTGGCGGGCGCTGAGTGACGCGTGCGAGCTTGCGCAGACGCGGGCGCGCTACATGTTCTCCAGCGCCATCCCGTCGTGGAATCCGAAGCGCAGCAAGGGCGGCGAGGTCTTCTTCTGTCTGCCGCTGAGCTTGGTCGATGTCGACCGTGTGGACGCGGTGCTGGTAGCACGTAGGATCGAGGTCCAGCGCGACGGGGCGCCGTATTGCTACTACGAGGGCGAGACAATCTACTCGCTGCAGATGGCGTACGAGCACGCGCGGACTCTCCAACGCGTCGACGGTCTCATGGGGTGGATTGAGTCGGCCTTCCCGTCTGTGGCCGCTGAGGGCTCGATTACCCCGGCAGGCGGTGACTCGGCTTTCTCGAGTACGATCGCACCGTCTATGACGCCGCAGCTGGGCAACGATGATGAGCAAGACGACCCATCCTCGCGCTTGGCTCGCCTGGCGCCCGAGGATCCCGCGATGGGGACGTACGTGGTGCGGCCCGGCGACGTGATCGGCGTGGCGCGTCGCAGCAGTGATCCTGCGCCCGATATCGTGCTGCCCTCGATACGTACATTCAAGTACGTGTCACAGCGGCACGGCACGTTCACGTGCGCCGGCGGCACCTGGAGCTATGAGCAGCACGATGTGAACGGCACCAAGGTGCGCCATCTCGACGGGTCTGTTCAAAAGCTGACCAAAGGTTCCAAGACCGAGCTCGCCTCTGGCGACGAGCTGTCGTTCGCCGAGTCGGCGTGGATGAAGTTCATGGTGTAGCGCAGGTACCTTCGCATGTGAGCAGGGGAGAAGGACATGGGAGAGCATATCCGGTTGGAGTCCGTGTGGTATAACGCGCCGGTCGTCGGAAAGAACGGCTCGTCGTCCATCGATCCGCTGACCGCAAGCCGGATTGACGAGGGCGGCTACGCCACGATCTGCCGCGTGCCGATCCAGCCCGGCCTGCCGGTCGGCGGCATCCTCAAGGTGTTCAAGCGCTTTCCGGAGCCGTACCGGGCAGGCGAGCGTCTCCGCCGCAAGGCGAAATGGGGCGCTCTATACGATGAGTACGATATGCTCTGCGCGCTCGACGGACTCGACGGCCACGTGCCGCAGGCCTACGCGTGCGGGTTCTTCGTGATCGACGACGGGGCTGGCGGCGTCACGTACAGCCCCGCCTTCCTCATGGAGGAGGTCGGCAGCCCCGCCGAGCGGTTCGATAAGGTCTTGCAGAAACATCACGAGCCGTTCGGAGCGGGTCAGGTCGCGACGTTCGGCCTGCGCATGCTGGATGTACTCGACCTTCTTGCCGAGCAAGGGAAGGGGAAGAGGAGGGGGATCGCCCATGCCGACCTGTCGCCTTGGAACGTGTACGTGCGGCGCTCTTCGGATGACGGGGTCTTCGATTGGGTCTATCTGATCGACTTCGGCCAGTCTAAGTATGCGGACGAGGACGTAACCCCTTCATTTGCGCCGGGCGTGCACCCGCGTATGGGCATGGTGGAGTACTGCGCCCCGGAGTCAATCCCCAAGTTCGCGCTGCGAGAGAGGGATTCGGAAGCCTGCCGCGAGCACGATGAGCTGTATGACCTGCGCAACGACCCAGAGGTCGATCTTTGGTCGCTCGGCGCCCTGATGTACCAGCTCGCGCTGCGCAAGGCGCCGAGGTATTCGGTGCAGTACGCCAAGCGCGGCGATGTTTCGGGCTTCTGGCGTGGAGAGGTGAAGCTCGATGACGACGATGCGTTTCGTGCACTGATCGAGGAGAAGCGCGATAGCCTGAGCCTCCCAGACTATATGAATGAGGAGCGCGAGTTGCTGCTTGGCCAGGCGATCGCGCTCTGCACCGCCTGGGATCCGCGCGACCGCGATCGCCTCCATATTCGTCGCCTGCTCACGCGGGTGGCGGAGGGTACGGATGACGAGCGTTTCCAACAGATGACGTACGTGCCCGAAGTCACGCCGACGCTCGAGGATGGGGGCGGCTCCGAGCAGGGTGCCCGTGTCGAGTCGGGCGTCGTACTCGCCGGCGTGTACAAGCTGACCGGCCCCGATGGCACGCCGTTTTCGGACGCAGAGGCCGACCTGCTCGTCTTCGGCGACAGCAAGCAAACCGTAGACATTCGGGAATACCGTTACCGCGGCGTGACGTACGCTGCCGAACACGTGGGGCCGTGCTACGACATGAGCTGCGGTGGGTGGGGCGTGAAGGAGTGGCAAAGCGATTCTCCCTGGCAGAGTATCAAAATCGTCGACTTTTTGACCAAGGTTCGCCCTGCGAGGATGCGCGCGTGGTTTGCGGGGTGCAAAAACCTTACCGAGTTGCTGCACATCGACCGCCTGGACACCTCTGCGGTGACTGACATGCAGTTCATGTTCCACGATTGCTCGTCGCTCGAATACGTGGACGTGTTCGGGTTCGACACCTCGCAGGTCGAGCGCATGAACGCCATGTTCCACGGGTGCGCGGCGCTGCAGGGGATCAACGTGGGTGGCTTCGACACATCGAAGGTCATCTCCATGACCAGCATGTTCAATGGATGCTCGGCGCTCGTCGTGTTGGATGTTGGACGCTTCAAGACGGACAAGGTCCAGTCATTTGACTTCATGTTCAACGACTGCTCCTCGCTGCGACGGCTCGACGTCTCCGGCTTCAGGACGCCGCACGTCGAGTCGTTCAAGTCGATGTTCTGCGGCTGCTCCTCGCTGCGGGAGCTCGACGTCTCGGGGTTCGACACCTCGTCTGCCACGGACATGGGCTGGATGTTCTACGGCTGCGGCGGGCTCGAGGCGCTCGACGTCTCCGGCTTCAGGACTGGTTCCGTCGCCGACTTCCAGGCCATGTTCTGTAACTGCTCGTCGCTCGTCGAGCTCGACGTCTCCGGGTTCGACACCTCCTCGGCGACGAGGCTCAACCACATGTTCTACGGCTGCTCCGCGCTCGCCGCTCTCGACGTCTCTGGTTTCGATACGTCCTCGGTTACCGACATGGGCTACATGTTTGCTCGATGTCCATCGCTCCGGGCACTCGACGTCTCCGGCTTCATAACGTCCCACGTGGAGGCGTTTCTTGGAATGTTCTACAAGTGCACAGAGCTCGCGTTCCTCGACGTTTCCGGGCTTGACACCTCGAACGCAACCGATTTGCGGTACATGTTCGCGGATTGCTTATCGCTTGTGAACCTTAAGGGATGGCCGTTTTCCATTCCTGAGGGCACCGATCTCGCTCTCATGTTCGAAGACTGCCCCTTTTTCGAGGTGGTCGATCGTTCGTATGCCGATACCGCGGTCGATGCCGATTCTTACGCTAATGTGGGGCGCAATGATCCGTGTCCTTGCGGAAGTGGGAAGAAATTCAAGACCTGCCACGGAAGGAACCGTTAACGGCTGAGTCAGATACATTCATTGAGGTTGCGGTCGTCGCTTGCGGTCGCAGGTCGTCTCAGGGAAGGATCGCGCTATGGCCGAAGCACTCAAGACGTTCGTCAAGGCGTTTTGCAGGGAGTTCTCGGGCGTGCCCGAGTGCCAGGTGCTCGCCTCATATGACAACGCTGTTAAATCGAAGTACGACGCGAGCCGCGTCTACCGCTTGTCGCCCCAAGACGAGCTCGCTCGAGCACAGCGGAGCTTTTCAGCGACGTCGAGATACGCGTCGTTTGCGCATCTGGTTCGTGACCGCACGGCTCGCGGCTCGCGGGTAGCTAAGCTGTTGGACGAGAATGCGCGCGACGTCGCGCACGACCTCGAAGCGACGGGTCGAATCTTTTTGGATATCGACTTGTGGAAAGAGCTCAAGGCGAACTTCATCCGGACCGATGCGTTCCGCACGGCGTTCAGCGCGGCGCTCCAGGCCGATGGCCTCGCCTACGATTTGCCAGGCTTTTGGCAGGCCATTGATGACGAGACTGGACGGCTGGACATGGTGCTCGCCGATAACGTTGAGACCATCAAGGACGTGCAGCGCGGAGTGATCGCGGCGTGCGTGTACGCGAGCTTGGCTGGTGCGCGCGACAACCGTCAGGAGATGGGCTTTGCTTTGCGCGAGACGCCGGTGAGTGTCGGGGGGATCGCCCCCGTCGTTACAGATTCTGCGCTGCGGGAGGCCCAGCTGGTGCCCGTCGTGATGGCTGGCCCTGATCCGCTCGACTACTCAACACAGCTCGACGACGGCGCCCGAGCAGTGACGGTCTACCGCTTTTCGGAGACGCAGGGCGCGCGTATCGGTCGCGAGGATCGCGCATGGTGCGCTGACCGCGGGCGCTGCCCAGTCGTCACCCGTGCGGCGTACGCCTCGCGGCATCACTGCGAGATCACGTTCGATTGTGGGCGCTGGACAATTGCCGACGTGGGCACCGACGGGCAGGGCAGCAGGTACGGCACGCTGGTGACGCCGGCCGATCTTGAGGCGTTGCCGGTGCTGCTGCAGGGTGATAGCTGCGAATTGCACCATGGCGATCTTATCTGCATCTTTCCGCGCCGTGTGCTGTCTGGCGACTACTGTGCCGCCAACTTTTCATGGGCATCCCGCATGCGCGACGAGAACTATCGGTTCGAGGTGCTCGGGTAGACGCAGATGCGCGGTTGCACAACGTGCGCGATTCGCACAGGGAGAATCGGGTCATACGATCCGTCGAATCGAAAGGATACGACCATGCATAGCCACGAAGACAAGCAACTGGGTGGTGTTGGGTTCGACCTGGGTGCCGGCTCGGGCTCCGAGATGAGCGCCGAGTCCCTTGCCCTGCCCGTTGACGAGCTATCTCATGGTGCGGCTTCCCAGGAAGCTCCGGTCGAACGCCATTCCGTCGAGGACATCTCAGATGTGCGGGATTTCATGCTCGTCGCGGCGTCCTCAAGCGAGCGCGGCGCCCGTTTGGGCAACGAGGACTGCGCTTGGTACGGGGACGACTGCGCTTGCTTGAGCGACGGGATTGGCGGCGCGCCGTTCGGCGACGTCATGTCCAGGTTGTGCTGCGGGGCGTTCGACAAGGCATGGAAATCGGCCCTCGATGCTGTCGGAGATGCGGCGGGTCGCTGGGCGCTCGGCGAGTGGTGCATGTATCAGGCGTTCGTCTCGGTAGATGCATTCGTGAGCAAGGTGTCCTCATGTTTGGGCGAGGGGTCCGGGGCAACCCTGGTCGCCGTGGCTGCGTGCGAGGGGGAGCTCGTGTTCGGCAGGATGGGCGATTCGACCGCCTACGTCCTGCGCGATGACGGTGGGCTTGAGCACGTATTCGGCAACGATCGGGGCCGCATCCGTGCGGGGGGCAATGCGCTTCGCGCCGCGATGGGATACCATGTGCTGCGAAACGGCGGCAACGCCCCCTTGCAGACAGCGAGCATGCCGATGCGGGAGGGTATGAAGATTCTTCTGTGCAGCGATGGCGTGTGGGATCAGCTGCCCACGGCGCGCATAGCAGAGCTGCTCTCCCTCGACGGTGAGCCGTGCACGGCATCGCGCAGCATCGTCCTCGAGGCGGCAGAGGCGGGCGGCGAACGGAGCGACAACGCGACGGCAGTCGTGATCGACGTGCGCCGCAGCGAGATGCCGAGCAGGCAGCAGACACCGTGGATCTCGACGTGGTGACAGCGCTGGTGCGGGGCTGCCAGGAGTTGTTGCGGGACAAGGTTGCGCAACGGGACGATTGGGCGATGGCACACTAGCCTCGACGACCGGCAGCCAACCAGAAAGGACGTCGCCATGAAGTGCAGCAACAGCCGCCGCACCAACCGCGCCTATGCCTCCTCCGCCGCCAAGCTCGACGCCGTCGAGCGCAGATTCGCCCGCTTGTTCGACGCCATCTCGTATGCTCATCCCATCATCAAGCTCCGCCTGTGGATTGCCGGCTTGAGCGGCGATTCGGTGGTCGCGCCCGCGCCGAGCGAGGTCATCGAGGCGGTCGTGTCCAAGGCGATGGGAGGGCTGGTCGACTGGGGCGGTGGCGTGGCGGACATCCAGTGCCCCGACCGCTTCGAGATCCAGGTTCCCGTGTCCGCGTGGCGGATATACTACGGGCACGGCACCGCGGAGATTTGCACGCGCATCGAGGGCGCGGTCCAGGCCAAGCTTCACCGCAAGCTCGGGTGCGACCTGTCGCCGCGCGTGACCATCTGCCCGACCATGGCGCTGCTCGACGACGAACTCATTGTGCAGTCCTTTTACTTCGATACGCTGGACGAGCAGGCGGATGTGCACGACGAAGCCGCTGGCAATGCGGCCGTGGCTGCCGGTAACGCGGCCGCGGGTGCCAACCCCGAGAGCGTCTTCAGCGGCAAGGCGGTCGTCGAGGACGTGGCAGAAGCCGGCGCCACGCCCGTGATCGGCACCGCGCCCGAAACCGGCACCGCAACCATGGCAGAGCGCGACGTCCTCGAGGCACCGTCCCTCACGCCCTGCCTCATGACGGAAGCCCCCCTTGGCATCCTGGCGTTCGGTCACAAGCGCTATCCGCTCCGCGATGGCATGACGGTTGGCGTCAAGCGCGGCGACGGTTCCGACCAGGCGGATATCATGCTGCCGTATTCCGAGGACTTCTACCTGGTGTCCCGCAGGCACGGGCGCCTTGCTTACGATACGGCGCAGGAGATATGGCGCTTCGAGCAGCTGGGTTCCAACGGCACCACGGTGGTGCGCGACGGGCGGATCGTGGCTACGCTCGAGCGGGGTGACTCCGTGGTGCTGCGCGACGGCGACGGCTTGCTGTTCGCCGGCGCGCGCCAGCAGGTCACCTTCTTACTATCCTCCGAAAGCCGCACGGTCTGCCTTGATGCGGCATAAAGCCCTTCGCGCCGCCTGGGCAGGGCATTCGTTCAGGCGGCGTTCCCGCCGAGCCTGCTTTTCGAGAAAGGGTATCCGATGACGAAGTCCTCTTTGGTATACGCGTCGATCTACGAGACGCAGCCGGCCACCGGCGAGGCGCTTGCCGAGGATTGCACCGCACTGGTCGTGTTCGGCGCCACGCCGTGGGACTGCGCGCGTTCCAGCTATGCAGAGGGAAACGTGCTGTATCGGCTCAAGCTTCTCTCCGGTCCTTTCAAGGTTCCGGAAACGGGGTATCCGTCCATCGTCGAGCCCGCAGACGATCCCGAGATGCCCGAGGCCAACACCGTGCGCTGGGCTCAGCCGTGGAGCGGCGTCGCGCGCGCCTTCGTCACGGCGCCCATTGCCCCGGTCAGCATGCGGGGCTGGTTTGCGGGTTGCCGGGAGCTGCAGAGCATCGAGGGTCTCTCGCTGGTCGATACGTCGCGCGTCACGAACATGGCGAACCTGTTCAGCGCGTGTTCGTCGCTGCAGACGCTGGACGTCTCCCATTTCGACACATCACAGGTGACCGACATGAGCAACATGTTCAACGGGTGCGACGAGCTCATCGCAATCGATGTGTCGGGGTTCGACACCGCACGAGTTCGCGATTTCACGTCGATGTTCGCGAGCTGCTCGAAGCTCACGTGGCTCGATGTTTCGGGATTCGATGCCTCGTCTGCCGCCACCATGGCGAACATGTTCAGCCGGTGCCGCAGGCTCAGGTCGCTCGACCTGTCGCGGTTCGAGACGGTCGGCGTGCGTCGCATGAGCGGGATGTTCTGGGGCTGCGCAGAGCTTGAATGGGTTGACCTGTCGGGCTTCGATACATCCGCCGTGCGCGACTTCTTCCTCATGTTCGCCGACTGTAAGAGACTGACGAGCCTGGATCTATCCTCGTTCGACTTCTCGTCTGCTAAGAACCTGAATCTGATGTTCCGCGACTGCGCGAACCTGCGGCACCTGGCACTGCCCGAGGCGCCGATCCGTTGGGCGGACACGGTCAAGATGCGGGGCACCCTTGAGGGATGCGTCGCTTTGGACGAGGAATCGCGCGCTGCGGCGGCTCGTATAGGCCTCGAAGCATAGGTGGTGGCGCATAAGTTATCCACGTGGATAATTCGGCCAATAGTCGACCAAATCGCTCGGCAATTTCGGCCATGAAAAACAAAAAAGCTCGGAGGCCGTATGACCTCCGAGCTGTGCGTGCATGGTCGCGGGGGCAGGATTTGAACCTACGACCTCCGGGTTATGAGCCCGGCGAGCTACCAGACTGCTCCACCCCGCAATGTCTGGTGCACCTCTGGTGCAAGAAAATATATTACGATTTGAGGGCTTTCGTTTCAAGAAGAATCTTAATTGTGTGCGCATTTCCACATTTCAGGGAGTTTCGGCATGCGGACGACCAGGTCGGTAGAAGATCGGTCGAGCGACGTCGCATATGAGTCGGCGTCGCTGGGTGTGTTCGCTGCTGCAAATATGGAGTCACACGGGGCCAAGATTTACCCAACGCCGCCGCGAGCCAGTTTATTCACCCCTCCACAGTTTAGGAGATTGTCTGGTATTGATGTTTACATACCACAGGGGCCAATCCGGGCACCACTCGGCTGTTACAATGTGCCATCAGTGGGAAAAGGCTAGTCTTGCGGCGGTGCGCGCCTGGGCGGGCCGATGGCCATAGCTTTGCGGGTGAACGCGCCGCGTGCGTCTGGCCACGACCTGTGGTGCGCCGATTTCTGCGACGGCATCTTCCGCCTCATACGGTAATCATCGTTGCAAAGGAGCGCCCCCATGTGTGGAATCGTTGGCTACACCGGTTTCAGCCAAGCGAAAAACGTACTCATCGATGGCCTTAAACGGCTCGAATATCGCGGCTACGACTCGGCGGGCATCGCCCTCGAGCGGCAGTCTGCCTCCGCCACGGAGCTCGACGTGCACCGTCGCGTTGGGAAGGTGGCCGGGCTTGAGTCCGAGCTCGAGCATGTCGACACCGCGTCGACCTGCGGCATCGGTCATACTCGTTGGGCAACGCACGGTCGCCCGAGCGTTGCGAACGCGCACCCTCACACGAGCTGCGACGGTAGGATCGCCGTCGTGCACAACGGTATCATCGAGAACTTCGCAGAGCTGCGCGAGGAACTTGAACGTCGCGGTCATCGCTTCACGAGCGATACCGACACCGAGGTTTTCGCCCATCTTATCGAGGAGGCTTACGAGGGCCGTCCCGCAGACCCAGCAACGGGCGAGCCCGCCCAGCCTGGCTCGCACGACCTTATGGCTGCGGTGCGCGAGGCGACAACGCATGTGGTGGGCGCGTACGGCCTCGCCGCGCTGTGCGCCGACGAGCCCGGCGTCATCGCAGTGGCTCGCAAGGACAGCCCCATCATCATCGGGCGCGGCGAGAACGGCAGCTATGTTGCCTCGGATGTCATCGCGGTCATCGACGCGACGCGCGATGTCGTGGTGCTCGAGGACGGCCAGTTCGCTCGCCTCACGCCGGAAGGAATCACCTACACCGATGCCGAGGGCGCGGCGATCGAGCCGGCCATCACGCACATCGACTGGGACATCGACATGGCCGAAAAGGGCGGCTACCCCGATTTCATGCTCAAAGAGATTCACGAGCAGCCTCGCGTGGTGCGCGACACGCTCGTGGGCCGCATGATCGGCGGAGAGCTGGATATCGACGAGCTCGGCCTTACCTACGAAGAGCTCAACCTTATCGACCGCGTGTACGTGATCGCATGCGGCACGAGCTACCATGCGGGCCTCATCGCTAAAAACCTCATCGAGATGTGGGCGCGAATCCCGTGCGAAGTGGAGGCGGCGAGCGAGTTCCGCTACCGCAACCCCATCATCACGCCCTCGACGCTGGTCGTTGCGGTGAGCCAGTCTGGCGAGACGGCCGACACGCTGGCGGCCATCCGCGATGCACGCATCAAAGGGGCCAAGGTGTTCGGCATCACCAATGTTGTGGGAAGCCCCGTGGCGCGCGAGAGCGACGGCGTCATCTACACCAAGGCCAATAAAGAGATCGCTGTGGCGTCTACCAAGAGCTTCATTGGCCAAGTGGTCTCCCTCACGCTGCTTTCCCTGCTGCTTGCGCAGGTAAAGGGCAAGCTCACGACGGGTCAGGTCCGCATGCTCTTCCGCGAGCTAGGCGACACGGCCGAGCAGATCCAATGGATTTTCGATACGCAGGCCGAGGCGGTCCATGAGGCGGCGCTCGCTTGTAAGGACGCCCACTCCGCGCTGTTCGTGGGGCGCGGCATGGGTGCGGCCATCGCGCACGAGGGCGCGCTCAAGCTCAAAGAGATCAGCTACCTGCACGCCGAGGCATATGCGGCAGGGGAGATGAAGCACGGTCCCATCGCGCTTATCGACCCTGGTTTCCCCGTGATCGCGGTAACCACCAAGAGCCCCACCTACGATAAAACCGTGTCGAACCTCAAGGAATGCGAGGCACGCGGGGCAAAGATCATCGTCGTGGCTACCGAGGGCGACGAGGACATCAAGCAGATTGCCGATCACGTGATTTACATTCCTCCGGTGCGCGATGCGTTTTGCCCCATTACGGCGACGGTGCCGCTCCAGCTCCTGGCGCGCGAGGTTGCCATCATGCGCGACTGCGATGTTGACCAGCCCCGCAACCTTGCCAAGAGCGTGACGGTGGAGTAGGGCGCAATGCAAGCCTGGCGATTGCCTAGCTCCTGATGCAGCATGGCGTTAGCGCGGCCCCTGGATGGACTCATCCGGGGGCCGTTTTGGGCTTCGCGCCAAAAACGTTTTGATGCATCAGAGCAAATCGCTGCGCCATTCATCAAGCAGCGCGCGGTAGGATTCGGCATAAGCGCTGCCCTGTTGCCAGATAAGCGTGAAATCATGGTGCGCGGTGCAGTCGGCCGGTGTTAGGTCTACCAGCTCACCGCGGGAAAGCTCCTCGCTCACGGCTACGCGGTAGATGAACGTGATACCCCGGCCCGCGCGAACGAACTCTTTGATAACGGGGATGCTTGCGACCTCGATTACCGAAGCGAAGTCGCCGAGCTCAAGCCCTTGCGCCACCAGCATGCGTTCCAGGATTTCGCGCGTTCCCGAGCCTTTTTCGCGCACGATAATCGGGTGCACGAGAAGGTCGGAGAGGGTGTGCGCGCTCTGGGCCTTGCGCGGAGAGGCTACCGCGACGTACGGTTCCGTGGAAAGCACGGAGCCGTCGAAGGAGCTGCGGTCGTACGGCCCCTCCACAAGCGCGAGGTCGAGCTCGCCTATCTCGAGCGAGGTGAGCAGATCGCGGGTATTTGCGCTCCTAAGATGCACGGTCTGCTCGGGATGGCGCTGCGCATGCTTGGCGAGCAGACGGGGCGCGACATAGTCGGCGATGGTGCGGGTGCATCCTAGGCGAAGCGGAGCAGCTGTGGCGCTATCGAGCCGACGAAGCTCATCGATGATACGCGCTTCGTCGTTTGCCATAACGGAAAGTCTCCGGTAGAGAAGGTCTCCCGCGGGCGTGGAACGAATGACGCGCCCGCGCGTCTCGAAGAGCCTGCAGCCAGCCCGGGCTTCCAGCTGCTTGATGTGCTGCGAGACCGCGGGCTGCGTGATATGGAGCTCCTCCGCGGCGCGCGTGAAGCTCCGCAGGCGGTAGGCAATGATGAAGGTATGCGCGCGGTAATCGAGCACGGCCGGGTCCTAAGCATAAAGAATTCTTATATATAAATAAGTATAACAATAGAAATAATTATAGACAGCTCATCTACCATGGTGGCCGAACGTACATGCCAGATTGAAGGGGAGCGTATGGATTTGGTCAAGGATGCGAGGCATATTTGGAAGGGCCTTCTGTTTTGCCTGGTTATTGCGGTGCCGGCATGGCTGCTGGGCAAGCAGTTCGAGGTGATTGGCGGGCCGGTGTTCGCAATCCTCATAGGTATGGTGCTGGCGCTCGTTGTGCCCGGTTCGTCGGCAGCTCCGCTCGAGGCGGGCGTGAAGTTTACCTCGAAGAAAATTCTCCAATATGCGGTGATCCTTTTGGGCTTTGGCCTTAACCTGGCCCAGATTGCACAGGTCGGCGCCACGTCGCTTCCCATCATCATGAGCACTATTGCCACCTCGCTCATCATTTCCTTCGTGCTTTGCCGAGCACTTCGCATCCCGAGCAAGATCTCGACGCTCGTGGGCGTAGGCTCCTCCATTTGCGGGGGCTCTGCCATCGCAGCTACCGCTCCGGTTATCGACGCGGACGACGAGGAGATTGCGCAGGCCATTAGCGTGATTTTCTTGTTCAACGTGATCGCAGCGCTCGTGTTTCCCACGCTCGGCGGCATGCTCGGCCTTTCGAACGAAGGGTTCGGCCTCTTCGCGGGCACGGCGGTAAACGACACTTCGTCGGTGACGGCTGCCGCGGCGGCATGGGATGGTATGCATCCCGGCGCCAACACGCTCGATTCCGCCACGATCGTCAAGCTTACGCGCACGCTCGCTATTATCCCCATCACGCTGGCGCTTGCGTTTTGGCAGGTGCGGAAGGCCAAGCGCGCTGCCGCCGAGGGCCGTACCGAGGACGCGCAGGCTGCGGGCAGCTTCGATCTTAAGAAGATCTTCCCGTTCTTCATCCTGTTCTTTGTGCTGGCAAGCATTGTCACCACGGTGTTCGCGCTGCCCGCCGCGGTCACCGCGCCTATCAAGGAGCTGAGTAAGTTCTTTATCGTCATGGCCATGGCGGCGATCGGCTTCAACACGAACATCGTCAAGCTCGTTCGCACCGGCGGCAAACCCATCTTCATGGGGGCCTGCTGCTGGGTGGGCATCGCCGCGGTGAGCTTGGGCATGCAGCATCTTCTTGGTATCTGGTAAGGGCGCGCATGGCTCGGCGAAGACAAACCGTCAGCCTTGCAGCGAAATACTGTCTGACCTGCGAAAAGCAACTGGAAGGCGCCTTGCGGTTGCCTCAAATTTCAAAAAATGCAGCCCTCTGGTTGGTAGAATAGGGGCCAACGCACCCGTACTCTGATGGTGCCGGCAACGTATCAGCCGCTCCGTCGCATCCGGTCGCCCTGGCCTGCGCACGGAGCCACAACGAGAGGCACCGCCATGGGTTTCCGCGAAAATCTTCAACACCTCCGCGCTACGCGCAACATGACGCAAGAACAGCTCGCCATGTTGCTGGGAGTTTCACGCCAAAGTGTGACCAAGTGGGAGGCCTCGAAAAGCTATCCAGAGATGGACAAGCTGCTTAAGATGTGCCAGATCTTCGAATGCAGCTTGGATGATCTGGTAACGGGCGATGTGGCCGCTCTCGCGGGCAACGCGAGCTCGGCGAACGGGACGCAGGTGCCCGTTCCCGACGGGCCCCCGCAGGATATCTGCGGCTACGACGAGCATCAGCGCATGATGGCGTTCAAGGTTCCTACGGGCGTCGCCGCGATCCTTGTCATGTGCGGCATCGCATTTCTCTTTGAGGGGAGTTTCTCCTTCATGGGCGGCGACGCCGACACGCTCATGATCATGCTCATCTTGCTGGGCGTGCTCGTTGGCTTGGCGTTTGCCGTGCCCGCAGGTATGGAGCACGCGGCGTTCATGAAGGCGCATCCCTATATCGAGGATTTCTATACGGAGGACGACCGCGCCTCCGCTCGGCGCGACCTGTCGCGCGCAATCGTCGCCGGGGTTGCGGCCATCTTTGTGGGCGTGGCGTGCATCATGGTATTCGGCGAGCACCGCGATACCGAACGCCAGGGCCTCTGCCTGCTCATGCTGTTCGTCGCTCTGGGTGTTTGGCTTATCGTGCGGTACGGCATGCTTTTCGGCCGTATGAACATCGCCGAATACAACAAGAGCGCGGCGGAAGAGCTCGAGATGGAAGACATCGTGAACGCTCAGGTAGAAGACGAGATCCGCGATGCCATGATCGCTCATAAGCGGTCCAACAAGAAGCTCGGCGCCATCTGCGGGGCCATTATGATTGCTGCGACGATTATTGGACTTGCCCTGCTCTTCATACCGGTGTTCTCCGCAGCCGATCCTTCAGATTTCGACCCGGTTGGCACGTCCGCCATGTGGTTTTGGGTGGCGTGGCCTGTGGGCGGCATGATTTGCGGAATCGTTGCAGTGCTGATGGAGGGCTTCTCTCGCGAGAAGTAGACGGGCTAGCGCAGCGCGCGTGCCCTCTGGAGCGAATTGCCCCAACTTATGGAGATGATGCATAGAGCGCCCGTCCACCCCGTATGCCAGACCGCCCACCAGATTGTATGCATGAGAAGCCCTTACGACGGGTTTACTAAAAACAGACGGTTTTATCGGCCGTGCGCCCGGGAGGCGCCCGAAGCAAGGAGGATATCATGGGGCTCAAAGCTGAGGAGGCGCTCGACTTCGACTTCGAAGGGTTCCTTGGATACCTGCGCTCGAAGACCCGCGTATTCATGGATGTTGATGGTGACCAGTACTACATCACCCACACCGACGGATACTGGCGTGTGCAGGATTGTTCCAAGTTGAACGATAAGGGCCGTTTTACCGATTGCTCCGAGCTCGTGGCTACCATGCCGGAGATTATCGAGCTCCCGTGGCGCGATGGGAAAAGCATCCACGATTTGTTCCCTGGCGCAACGTTCTATGAGTCGATTCAAGAAGGTTGGGAGAAATAGTAGCTGGTAATGCTGACTATTCGGCTCGCGGCATCGCAGGAAGGCAGGCCGCAGAGCCACCCCGCTACGAGCCGCCGACGCATACCCCGAGCGTCGGCGGCTCTTTTGGTTTGAGGATTGGACATGGCGCAAATTTGGCTAAAGATTGCCAACCTGGGGAGTTATTAAAAACTCCAAGTCGTGTATCGTTGACTTTAATCCGAAATCGGACTAAAATTCCGTGCATTGTGAACGATGGGCTTCACGTTGGGCGGCCGGGCATGCGGGCTGCAGGCCTGCGGACGCACGGCTGCTTGGAGTGGAACCAGCGTGCCTGCCTACGGCTTTCGGGCATGAGGCCGCTTCCGATCTGCGGCGGGCTCCGGGAAGTTGCCGAGCTGCGGCTTCCGGGCCGGCGCCGCGCCCCCACGTGGAGCGGAACCAGCATGCCCGCCCACAGCCTCCGGGCTTGCGAGTGCATGCTTGCGTGCGGAGCGGAGCAGGCCCAGCCCGACGCCCGAAGGTTCGTAGACGTATGGAAAACAGCGAGAGGAGGCTTGTGCCATGGGAGATAGCCAGCATGTTAGCGAGCAGAGCCTTGCCGCGAGCTTGTCCGGCGTGGAGACGACTCCGCTTGCGCTCGACCTACTCTACAACGAAGTCGACAAGCTCTACCATGCATATGCGCGTGGTTGCGGGCTCTCGGATTGCGCCTATTGGATGCTCTACGATATCGAGCGCGCTGGCGGCGAGCTGCCACTTGCCCGGCTCACAGAATCGTGGTCGTATAGCAAGCAGACCATCAATTCGGCCCTTAAGGTGCTGCAGGAGCGCGGCCTCATAGCGCTGACGTTCATGGAGGGCAGCCGCAAGAGTAAGCTGGCGGCCTTCACCGAAGAGGGGCGCGCGTTTTCTGCCGAGCGCATCGTTCCCGCCATTCGCGCGGAGGAGCGTGCGTTCTCGTCGCTGACCGAGCAGGAGCGTTCCTTGCTGGTGCAGTTGGTGCGTCGCTATATCGATGCGCTTGAGCAGCAGATCTTGGCGTGCGCGCCAGAAGCCTGCGTTCCCACCTAGCGCCATGCACTCCTAGGGCGTGCAGGCGCCACGATGCGGATGCATTTCAAGCGTCCGTTCCTTACTTGACCTTATGCTATTCCAAGGAAAAGGAGCCTTGCGTATGCGCACGTTGCTGCGTTTCCTCAAACCATATCGTCTGCAAGTAGCGGGGGTGCTTGGAGCGCTCGGCCTTAACCTGCTGGGCGTGCTGCTGGTGCCCACGATCCTTGCCAACATGATCAACATCGGCGTCTCCTCGAGAGATTTCGATTACCTGGTTCAGCAAGGGCTTGTCATGCTCGTTGCGGCGCTCATCTCGGGCGGCGGAGCATTTGCAAACAACTACCTCTGCGCCGATCTTGCCACCAAGGTTGGCCGCGACATTCGCACTGCGGTCTATGACGCGTCGCTCGCGTTCTCAGGCGGCGACTTCGAGCAGTTTGGCACGGGCTCGATGATCACGCGCACGCTTGGCGACGTGAACGTCATTCAAACCGCGCTCAGCATGAGCATCCAGATGATCCTTCCCGTGCCGTTTGCAGCGGTAATCGGCGTGGTGCTGGCATGCAGCATCGACATGCAGATGGGCCTGCTGCTTGCCGGGTTCATCGCGGTGGTCGCGGTGATCGCTGTCGTGAGCGTGAAAAAGGCCGCCCGCATCTTCCAGCGTCTCCAGCGCTTCATCGACCGCATGAACGTGCGCCTGCGCGAAAGCATCACGGGCGTGCGCGTGATTCGCGCCTTTGGCAAGGAGTCGGCTGAGCGGGAAAGCCTCGACGATGCCTTCGGCACCTATGCGAGCAGTGCCATCAAGGTCAACTGGATCTTTGCCACGCTCGATTGCTCGGCGTTCTTCGTGATGAATCTGGCCGAGGTCTCGATTTTGTGGCTCGGCGGCAATCGCGTGGGCGCGCATGCTATGCAGATCGCTTCGATTTCTGCGTGCATCGAGTATGCGATGCTCATCCTGTTCTTCATCATGATGGCGCAGATTTGCATGCTCACCCTGCCGCGCGCGCTCGTGTGCCTGGAGCGTTGCCGCGAGGTTATCGAATGCGAGCCGTCCATCAAGGACGCCGTGCCGCTGGAGGCCGCCGCGCATGGCGGGGCCGACGTGCCGGAGCGCTCCCTCGCTTCGTCCGAGGTACACGAGGCGGGCGCAGGAGCCGAGGCCTTGCCAAGCGGCCATGCCCGCACCGACAGGCCGGACGTGGTGGCGCATTTCGGCAACGTGTCGTTCCGTTTTGCCGATGCGAGCGAAGATACGCTGCATCACCTCAACTTCTACCTGAGGCGCGGTACGACGACGGCGATCATCGGACAGACAGGCTCGGGCAAGTCGACCATCGCCAAGCTCATGCTGCGCTTCCATGACGTAACGGATGGCGAGCTGACCGTGTGCGGCAGCGACGTGCGCACCATCACCCAACAGGAGCTCCGCGACCACATCTCGTATGTGCCGCAGAAAGCTTGGCTCTTTAGCGGCACCATCGCGGACAACCTGCGCGACGGCAAGGCGGACGCTTCGGATGAAGAGCTGTGGCATGCGCTCGACGTGGCGCAGTCCGGCTTCGTGCGCGAGCTGCCCGACGGCCTCCAGAGCCGCGTGGCCCAGGGAGGAACCAATTTCTCGGGCGGTCAGCGCCAGCGCCTCTCCATCGCGCGTGCACTCGTGCGCCCGGCCGACCTCTACATCTTCGACGATTCGTTCAGCGCGCTGGACTTCAAGACAGACGCGGCGCTGCGTCACGCGCTCCAGACGGAGGTTGCCGACGCCGCGGTGCTCATTATCGCGCAGCGCATCAACACGATTCTTACCGCCGACCAGATCATCGTGCTCAAGGATGGCTGCATCCAGGGCTTGGGCACGCACGAGGAGCTTATGCGCAGCTGCACGGCCTACCAGGAGATTGCGCGCTCGCAGCTGCGCGAGGAGGAGCTCGCAGAGCTGACGGGTGAGGACCGCGAGCAGGTGCCCGCCGCAGATGGTGCAGACCGCGAGCAGGTTCCCGCCGCAGATGGTGCAGCGATGAAGGGAGGTGAGTAACCATGGCGGAGGAGAAGAACTTGACCAACAGTCAGACGGCTCAGGGGAACGCGCCCGAGCCCACACGAGATGAGGAGCAGGAGCTTGAGGTGCCGCGCGATGCCTTTGGCGTGGTACGTCGGCTTTGGAAGACGTCGCGCCGCGAGCACTGGCGCTTTGCCGTGGTACTCGTCTGCGTTCTTTGCTACACCGTGGCGCAGATCGCCGCCCCTGCATACAGCGCGCATGTCATCGACCTGCTTTGGACCGAGATCCAGGCCAGCTTCGCCGAGGGCCGCGGCTTCACGATCGGCTGGGACACCGGCGGCCGCGAGATCCTTGTTTACCTGGGTATCTGGACGGCGGCCTGGGGGTTCTATACCATTCAGAGCTTCACCATGGCGAGCTTTGCGGAGCGCCTCAACCTTACGCTTCGCCAAGAGCTCGCGCAGAAGCTCAACGTGCTGCCCCTCAAGTTCTACGACGCCAACAAGCCCGGCGACATCATGAGCCGCGCGACGAACGACCTGGACAAGGTTTCCGAGGTCATGCAGCGCGGGCTGCTCTCGATGATGGTCTCGGTTGGCTCGGTTATCGGCGCGATCATCATGATGCTGCGCTACAACTGGGTGCTCACGGCAATCTTCGCAGCGTTCGCCGCCGCCTCCATCCTCATGACGCGTGCCGTATCCAAGCGCACGCTGGTGCTTGCTTCCGAGCAGCAGCGCGCGGTTGGCCTGCTTACCGGCCACGTCGAAGAGGCGTACTCCGGGCGCATCGTCATCAAGGCGTTCAATCGCGAGCAGGCCAGCTCGGCGCGCATCCACGAGGCGGCGCAGGAACTCGCCGACGCCATGCGCAAGACGGATTTCATGACCAACGTGGTGGCGCCCATGGTGCGGTTCTTGGTGCGGCTCTCGCAGGTCATCTTAGCGCTCGTTGGCTGTGGTTTCCTCATGCGCGGCCAGCTCACCATCGGTCGCTTGCAGGCGTTTTTCCAGTACGTCAACACGGCGGCCGAGCCGCTCACCCAGTTCTCGCTCACGATGAATCAGCTGCAGAGCGCGCTGGCGGCGGTGGAGCGCGTCTACGATATTCTCGATGAGGAGGAGATCGAGCCCGACCCGAAGGTGTCCGCCACCGTTCCGCAGCCCGTGCGCGGCCGTATCGCCTTCGAACACGTTCGCTTTGGCTATAACCCGGAACAGCCGCTCATGCACGACGTAAGCTTCGTAGCGGAGCCGGGCCAGAAGGTTGCCATCGTGGGTGCCACCGGCGCTGGAAAGACGACGCTCATCAACCTGCTTATGCGCTTCTACGAGATCGACGGCGGCCGCATCACGCTCGACGGGGTGGACACGCATGCCATGGCGCGCGCCGACCTGCGCCGAAACTTCGGCATGGTGCTGCAGGATGCGTGGCTGCGCGAGGGCACGATTGCCGAGAACATCGCGTATGGCTGCCCCGGTGCCTCGCGCGAGGAGATTATCCAGGCGGCAAAGACCGCGCAGGTTGACTTCTTCGTGCGCACGATGCCGCATGGCTACGACACGCGGCTCGCTAACGATGCCGAGAGCATCAGCCAGGGCCAGCGCCAGCTGCTCACGATTGCGCGTGTACTGCTTGCCAATCCGGCGATTCTCATCCTGGACGAGGCGACCTCGAGCGTGGACACCCGCACGGAAAAAGCCATCGTGCAGGCCATGGAGGCGCTCACGCAGGGGCGCACGAGCTTCGTGATCGCGCACCGGCTTTCCACCATCGTGGACTCGGACCTCATCCTGGTGATGGATCACGGAACCATCATCGAGCAGGGCACGCATGAAGAGCTGCTCGCCGCCGGCGGCGCGTATGCGGAGCTCTACAACGCCCAGTTCGCATAGCGCTTGCTAACCCGGGCGGCCCGCCGTAGCGCCCAACCTCGCCCCTCAAGCCTTCGGGCATAGCCCTAAGGCCTATGCCCTTGGCTTTCGGCGCGATCTTGGGCACTACAGCGGGCTGCTGCCGCCCCCGCTATAGATTGCTTGGATCTTCCCCGGTCATGGGGATGGGCTTGCCGGGTGCGCGCAGGCTCGTTAAGGCGGTGTAGTCGCCGCCGGCGGTGGTGGGGCGCATCTCGCCCGGGGCGAACCAATCGAGCGCGCAGTCGATCCATGCGTTCCAGAACGGCCACTCGTGCCCGCCGATGCCCGGCTCCCAGTACGTCACGTCGAAGCCGGTGTCGCACAGAAGTTTGACCACCTCGCGGTTGTTCTCGCACAGGTTGTCATGCAGGCCGCACGCCACGTAGAAGTTGGGTTTGGGCAGCTCGGGCTCGCTTTCGAACCGCTCAGCCAGCGCCACGTAATCCTTTTCCGTGCCAATGACCGTGTCAAGGTCGCCGAAGAACCGCTCGTAGTACTTGCGCTTGCGCGGCGAGTGCGAGTCGACGGCGTCGAGGATGCGGTCGCGCATGAAAGCGCCCGAAAGCATGATGATGCTGCCGAAGCGGTCGGGCCGGAGCATGCCGTTGATGAGCGCCGTATACGCGCCGATGGAGATGCCGGCCAGCGCCGTGTCCTCGCGCTTGGCGGAGAGGGGAAAGAGCTGCCGCGTAATGGTGATGAGCTCTTCGCTGATGAACTTGCCGTGCCACTCGTTGATTTCGGGCTTATTGAGGTAGAGGCCGTCTTCGCCGGAAGGCATGATGAGCGCCACATCGCGAGCTTCGGCCGTCTCGACTACATGCGTCTTGTCGATCCAGTCGACGTCTTGGCCGAAGAGCCCGTGAAGCAGGTAGACAGTGCGATACGGGCCGCGGCGCTTCTTGGCGCGCTTGTCGCCGTCCATCTTGTCGACGGGGATCACGGCGGTAAGCACGACGTTGCGCTTGAGGTACTCGGAGTAGAAATCGACGCGGAGCAGTGCCATCTCAATCTCCCTTCGTGCGGGCGTCGAGCCTAACGAGGCAGCCAGTCGAGCGCCTGGGGCAGCGCGGTGTTCCAGAAGGTCCAGTCGTGGCCGCCGGGCATCTCGCGCTGCTCAACTTCGATGCCGGTGCCTCGCAGGCGCTCGGCGAGTGCGCGATTGGGTTCGGCGAGCGGGTCATTCGACCCCCATGCCATGAAGACGCGCGGCCTGGGGCGGTCGCAATAGACCACGTCGGCGGCTAGACGGCGTGGGTCCTTGTCGCTATCGATGACCTGGGTTAAGTCGCCAAAGGTGGATTCCAGGAAGTTGCGGCTCAGGAAGAAGACGTCGTCGTTGATGAGGCGGTCGAAGTCTCCCAAGATCATGGCGGAGGAAAGAGCGATGATGCCGCCGAAGTTTTCAGCATACTTGAAGCCGTTCCGGAGCGCGCCGTACGCCCCCATGGAGATGCCGCCGATAAAGGTGTCCTCGCGGCGCCGCGAGATGGGGAACATGCGGCGGGCGGCTTCGACGAGCTCGAGCCCCACATAGCGACCGTAGTAGTTATGGGTCTCGGGATGGTCGAGGTAGAACGCGTTGTAGCCGGACGGCATGATGACCGCGAGGCCGCGTTCCTCGGCGAATGTGCGGATGCGCGTTTCGGACATGAAGTCCGTATGGTTGCCGGAGATGCCGTGAAGCAGAAAGAGCGCTTTGAGCGGCGGCTTCTCTGCGGGCATGGGCGTGCGGTCCCACGATGCGGGGTCTTGACGGCGCATATAGTCGAACCCCATGGCGTCGCCAGGGCAATCGGTGGGGAGAATCACGTCAAGCGTGGTGGTGCGCATGAGCGAGGTGGAGTAGAAATCTACGCTAAGGCGAGCCATGCAGCCTCCTCTTACGTGCTGGCTGCCCCGGTTTGCGGGGCGTGCTGACAACAAACTCGATATCGTCAGTATACTGCGCCCAGCCGCTTGCTTTTCGCGGATGGGCCATTTGGGCGAACGTTCCGGCCAGCGGCTGGGCGCCTTCGGCGAAGCCCTTACCAAGCGCTTACGGCGTGCGGCGGAGGAGCGTTATATGCGCGCACCAATAACAGAAAATCTTATATATAGAGACTTAGATTTATGAATAGAGAAGCTTATAAGCGGAAACAATAGCCACGATAGAACAGACGCCGCTCCGTAGGGCGGCATGGTTCGCCGGCCAACAGCAAGGCCGGGACGACGACGGGGCTGGATGGCTTGCAAAACCGATCCGAAGCCGACGCAGTCCCGGTCCCGCGCCAAACCTGGCGAACCGCACGCAAGAGAGGTGATTCGCATGAGAATCGACAAGCTGGCAATGACATCGAGGGAGGCGCTGCAGGCGGCCATCGGCATCGCGGGCGATGCCGAGGCTGGCGCCGTCGAGCCCATCCACCTGCTTTCGGCGCTGCTCACGAGCGGCGAGCGCAACATCTCGGTCATCATCGAGCGCATCGGTGCCGATCCGGCGCAGCTCAGCCGCGCGACGCAGGAAGCCATCGACCGCGCCCCCAAGGTAACGGGCGATGGTACCCAGGTCGGGCTTTCGCGCGACCTGGTTCGCGTGCTCGAGCGCGCTGAGAAGCACGCGGGCAAGATGGGCGATAGTTTCGTGGTAACCGAGCACCTGCTCATGGCCCTTGCTGAGGACAAGGGCGATGCGGGCCGCGTGCTCAACGACTCCGGCGTGACGCGCGAACGCATCGAGGAGGTCTACCAGGAGCTTCGAGGCGATGACCGCGTTACCTCTGCAGAAGACAAGGCGCAGTTCGAGGCGCTTGAGCAATATGGCCGCAACGTGTGCGACCTAGCGCGCGCCGGCAAGCTCGATCCGGTGATCGGTCGCAGCGAAGAGATCCGCCGCACCATCCAGGTGCTCAGCCGCCGCACCAAGAACAATCCCGTGCTCATCGGCGAGCCCGGCGTGGGCAAGACCGCCATCGTGGAGGGTATCGCTCAGCGCATCGTGGCCGGCGACGTGCCGAGCACCCTGCGCGACAAGGACCTCATCGAGCTCGACATGAGCGCGCTTGTGGCTGGTGCCAAGTATCGCGGCGAGTTCGAAGACCGCTTGAAGGCCGTGCTCAAGGAAGTCGAAAAATCCGAGGGCCGCGTGATCCTCTTCATCGACGAGCTCCACACCATCGTGGGCGCGGGTGCCACCGAGGGCTCCATGGACGCGGGCAACATCCTGAAGCCCGCGCTCGCTCGCGGCGACCTGCATGCCATCGGCGCGACGACGCTCGATGAGTATCGCAAGTACATCGAGAAGGACGCGGCGCTCGCCCGACGCTTCCAGACCGTGTTCGTAGGCGAGCCGAGCGTGGAGGACACCATTTCCATCCTGCGCGGGCTCAAGGAGAAGTACGAGATCTTCCACGGCGTGCATATCGCGGACAACGCGCTTGTGGCGGCGGCGGATCTCTCGGACCGCTATATCGCCGACCGCTTCCTGCCCGACAAGGCTATCGACCTGGTAGACGAGGCGGCGAGCCGCCTTCGCATGGAGCTTGACTCCATGCCCGCCGAAATCGATGCGACGGAGCGCCAGCTCACCCAGATGCAGATCGAGGAGCAAGCGCTCATGAAAGAGGCCGACGATGCCTCGAAGGAGCGCCTGCAGTCGCTTCGCCAGGAGATGGCTGAGGTGCAGGAAAAACTCAACGTACAGAAAGCGGGCTGGCTCAACCAAAAGAACGCTATCGACCGCGTCCAGGAGCTCAAAGGCAAACTGGACGAGGCTCGCGGCGAGGAAGAGCGCGCTACGCGCGATGGCGACTTGGCGCGCGCAAGCGAGCTGCGCTACGCGGTGATTCCGGGTTTGGAGCACGACATGCAGGCTGCTGAAGCCGAGCTCGATGAGCAGAAGGAGCGCGGGGGTGGCCTTAACGAGCAGGTGACTTCCGACGAGATCGCCGAAGTGGTGAGTGCGTGGACCGGCGTACCTGTGTCGAAGATGATGCAGGGCGAGCTCGAGAAGCTCTCCCATCTCGAGGAAGAGCTGCATAAGCGCGTGATCGGGCAGGATGAAGCCGTGCGGGCCGTGTCTGCCGCCGTGCGCCGCAGCCGCGCGGGCCTGTCCGACCCCGACCAACCCATCGGCAGCTTCTTCTTCCTCGGACCCACCGGCGTGGGCAAGACCGAGCTCGCCAAGGCGCTTGCCGAGTGCCTGTTCGACGACGAGCGCGCGCTTGTGCGCATCGATATGTCCGAGTACATGGAAAAGTTCTCGGTCCAGCGCCTCATCGGCGCTCCTCCGGGATACGTGGGCTACGACGAGGGCGGCCAGCTGACCGAGGCCGTGCGCCGTCGCCCGTACAGCGTGATCCTGCTCGATGAGATGGAGAAGGCTCACCCCGACGTGTTCAACGTGCTTCTGCAGGTGCTCGATGATGGCCGCCTGACCGATGGCCAGGGGCGCCAGGTGAGCTTTAAGAACACGATCATCATCATGACGTCCAACGTGGGCTCGCAGGCGATTGCGGAGCACGCGGGCACCGATGACGAGGCGCTCAAGCGCGAGGTCGATGAGGCCATGCGCGCCACGTTCCGGCCGGAGTTCCTCAACCGTATCGATGACATTGTGGTCTTCCATCCGCTGGGAATGGAGCAGATCGAGCAGATTGTCGACATTCAGCTGGCTCATGTGCGCGAGCGCTTGGCGAAGCAGCGTATGACCCTTGCGGTTACGCCGGCAGCGAAGCAGATGCTCGCGATGGGTGGCCTCGACCCGGTGTACGGTGCTCGCCCGCTCAAGCGCCTCATCCAAAACGAGGTGGTCGACTGCATCGCGCGTGCAATCATCGACGGCACGGTGCACGAGGGCGACCAGGTGACCATCGACGTGGACGCGGACAATTCGTTCTACGTGGTTTCCGGAGAAGCTGGTCCTGCGGCAACCTATGAGGTGCCGGCGGAGTAAAGCTAGCGCTGGCGCATGCTGGGCTGTGCGAGGCGGTGAGCGCGGTGCGCTTGGGTATCGCGCGCCGCCCCCGCCGTCGCCGGCCTGGCCTCGTCTTTGTTCAAAGTGCGCCGTTTGTGCCATTGAGTGCAGAAAACGGTGTTCGTTGTATCCGTGTCGCGCTGCATTGCGCGGCGCGGATACTTTTCTGGCTAAAAATGTCGATTTATGGCGATAGCTCGGTGCCCTCGTGACGGTTTCGACGCCGCCAGCATTGGGGGCGCGTGCGAAGCGCTAGAAAAACCTGCGGATATGTTGGGTTACACGGATCAGCGCAGATTGTTTGTTGGCATTTGAGGAAGAGGCGCATGCGGTGAGAGCAGAAAATCGACATTTTTAGCCAGAAATGTGCGTCGCAGATAGCGAGGGCCATGCGCGGGAGTTCGTCGTGGAGTGCATGATTCGTGCGGGAGCCCGACCGCGTTTGTGATAGCGTTGTTGCATGGAGTGCATCGTTGTTTCACATACTTCTGCCATCTGCGGTGCGAGAACTGAGCGCTGCTCATATGCTGCGGTTACCTGGCATCCCTTAGATAAAAGGGAGCAGTGCCGGGTCCTTGCCTCTTGCGCTCCAAACAAGACTGCCATCGATTTTGAAGAGCTGGCCCGTAAGGGTTTCTGGCAGGGGGCCGAGGGCGAAGAGCTTCATATTTTGATGAGCGATCCATCTCATGTAAGCAGGAAGAGTGGGTTGCGCTGCCACGTGATTTCAAGGCCCTTGCCTGCGGGCGCCATCATGCGTGTTGGCGCTGGTCTCTATTGCTGTTCTCCCGCGTTCGCCACGCTTCTGTATTCCGAGGGGCGGTCGCTGCCTGAGGTCTACGCGCTTGTTATGGAGTTGCTGGGAATCTATTCGCTGCCTGCCGAAGCTACGCTGCCCATTGCATGGGGTGGCGTGTGGCCAGATTTTACCGATCGGCATAACGTGGAGCAGGAACATTGTCGCTGCGAACCGGCAGTGACCATGCGCGAGCTGCGCGCCGTCGCTGCATGGGCAACCGGTAGGCGATACGCCACGTTTCGTCGGGCGGTTGAATATGCGCTCTCGGGTTCGGCCTCTCCTATGGAGACCGTTATGGCCGGCATGTTTTCTATTCCCATGCGTTGGGGCGGCTTCAATTTGCGGGCGCTTCCTCAGGGAGGAATACTTCTCAACCATCGAATCGACTTCTCTCCCCGGGCGGTTCGGATGGCATCGGGGATTCCGTACGCCGTGTGCGACTTATACATTCCCGCCGCCGGGTCCGACCTTGAGTACAACGGCGGCTACCACGAGCAGGAATCGGTGCGCGTACGAGATGGCCAACGCAATAACGGTCTCAAGGGAATGGGGGTCAAGGTCCTCGTGATTAATCGCGACCAGATGATAGATATCGTTGCGCTTGAAGCTATTGCACAGTCGATCTATGACGACGCTAACCAACGTTTTCGCTATCAAGTGGCGGGGTATCGCGCGCGACAACTGGCGCTGCTCAACGGGTTGCGCGCCGGTATCGGTTTGCCGCCCGTGTGACGCGCTGGAATTCCGGTGCGTTGTGCCCGGGGCTCCATTTGCATGCTTCCTGCCCCTGTCTGCACCGACGAGTATCGGTTTGTATCTTGCGGTGCTCGATTTTGGCTAAAAATGTCGATTTCTGGCGATGGAAGATGGAAACTTGGACAGGACGGGAGTGACTCTCTCGCCATCCGCGTGATGATGGGACAGCTAACAGGCAGAATGCGAGCTTCCGACCCGACAAGAGGGGGCTAATGAGGTCGCGGCGTTCTCTCGGTGCGGGTGCAGATCGCCATAAATCGACATTTTTAGCCAAAAAGGGCGGGCGGAGGTTAAAACGGACCGCTCGCGGCGGTAAGAAGCGAAGCGGGACGGGCACGCGGTCGCCGGTGGGGGCGGGGCGGCGTCCGCGCGGCAGCGAGGAGCAATGCGCTCGAACGCGCGGCGATGTCGGGGCGAAACGGCGTGTTCGCGGCAGCGAGGGCAACAACGGGCAAGCGCGCGGAACGCCACGTCTAGCACGCGTGACGAGCAGCGCACGCAGGTGTCGAGGGGCGATCGGTTGTGTGGCCAGAAACGGTGTCGAAGCGGCTTTATGCCCCGTATGCCAAGTGGGCGTCATCGATATCCTCGAGCGTTTCGCGCAAGAACCGGCGTGTCCACCATTGCGCCACGGGGAGGTTTTGGTCCAGATAGTTGCCGCAGGCTTCGGGCGCAGCTCCGGGAATCTCTCCCTCAAAGCCGGCGACGAAATCAAAGAGATCGCGAATGAGCGGCAGGATTTCGCGCGACGTGACCTCGCCGAAAACAACAAGGTAAAAGCCGGTGCGGCATCCCATGGGGCCAAAGTACACCACGCGCGAACTCCACACGGCGTCATTGCGCAGGAACGTCGCGCCGAGATGCTCGATAGTGTGCACCTCGGCGGTATTCATGACCGGCTCGCGGTTCGGCGCGGTCAGGCGAATGTCGAACGTGGTCACTGCGGCGCCGGTCGCGGGATCGCGGTCGACGCGCGATACGTAGATCCCCGGTTCGAGCGTAAGGTGGTCAACGGTGAAGCTGGCAATAGTCTCCATGGTGCTCCCTGCGATTCTTGAGGGTCGGCGGCATCTCCTGTGGCCTGTATTGTAGCGTTGCCACACCTCAGGCTGCGCCTGATAGAATAACCGGAGCCCAAACAGCGCAATCTCAGGAAGGGAACGGCATGCTCTCACCGCAAGCAGTGGTTTTCGATATGGATGGCACCCTCGTAGACACGGAGCGGGTGAGTCAGGCATCGTGGCGAAGGGCCGCGGCGGATATGGGCATCGTCCTGCCCGATAGCATGCTCAACGATTTCGTTGGCTGCAGCATCCCCAATGCTCGCACCATGGTGATTGAGCTGGTTGGCGATGTGCAGCTTGTTGATCGGCTGTTTTCGCACCAGGCAGAGCTGTTTCTCGCGATGCGCGACGAAGATCTTGAGATGCGCCCGGGGGCATTCGAGGCAGTGCGGGCGCTCCATGATGCCGGCCTTCCCGTGGCGCTTGCGACTTCGACGGAGCGGGAGCACGCGATGCCGCTTATGGAACGCTTCGGATTGGCGCAGTTCTTCTTGACGACGGTTTGCGGTGACGAGATTGGGCGCTCGAAGCCCGAGCCAGATATCTATCTCGAGGCGGCGCGCCGCTTGGGCACGAGGCCGGAAGCATGCGCGGCGGTGGAGGACTCCGTGAATGGCGCGCGGGCGGCGCTCGCGGCCGGCATGATGACGTTCATGGTGCCCGAATGGGCCGAACCGACTCCCGAGGTGCGTTCAGCGTGCGCGGGCATCTTGCAGAGCCTGCACGAACTGCCGGCGCTGCTTATCGGGTAGCTTCGTTCGGGGCAAGAACCTAGGGGAGTTGCCGCAAGAAAAGGGATAGCGCGCAGATCGATGGCGTAGGGGAATCCAGGGCGCGGCAGACGGTCGTGGCTGCTAAAGGCGCGCAGCAACGACGTGTCCCGCAAAGAAGATGACGCCCGCAATAAAAAGGCCAAGGTGCGCGCGGCGCGATTTGCTCTCGTTGAGGTGCGCAGAGCGCGTCATACTCACGGCACAGAGAACAAAGCAGGCAAGGGCCGCCCAACCGCACGCGTACGCTCCAGCATGCGCGCCCGATGGATAGAGCGTGGCGCTCACCCCGTGTACCGCGGCTGCGGCAACGAGGCCGACTCCCCAAGCGGCGTGTCGCCGGGTGCGCTCCCTTCCTGCTCCGCTGCCTTGCGTGCGGTTGAGCCGTACGCAGATGAAGCGAACGGTAAGCGCGCCCAGGCAAACCAGCCCCACAAGGGCGGAGATGATCTCGACGAGGAGTATCGGGGTCATGGTAGGGCCTTTCGTTGGTCGAACAATAAAAGATAGCCATAGCTAACTAATTACTGGAGCGAGAGGCCGCTGCTTCAAAGAACCTCTACAGGCGTTCGTTGCCAAGCTTTGCGGCGCACGGTTCCGTGTGCGCGGGGGCCGGCGGGATGGCGGCTAGCAGGGCGGCGGCCGGCGGAGTGGCAGCCGGCGTAGTGGCAGCCGGCGGCGATGCGATCTCTCCTCGGAGATGCAGGAGCGGTGTTCCCCGAGGCGCTGAGCCAAGGTGCAGATATGGGCCCGCTTTCGTGAATGCAGGGGGTATGCTTACGGTATGGAACGCGGCGGAAAGGATTTGGTATGGCAGAAGCCCTGGACAAGCTGGCACCGGTTGCCAGCGGAAAGCAGGCGGCGCCGGCTGACGGCAGAAAGCAGGAAGCCCTCCGCAAGGCGGAGGCCCCGAGCGATCCGTTTATCCGAGCAGAGAATGAGGACGACGACGGCTACGATCCCTATTCCGACCGTCTGCCCGAGCCCGAGCCGCTGTTCGAGCGAGATCCGTGGGGCTAACGCCAGCTGCGCGTTAATGCGCCCCGCCAGCCGACGAACACCGCCTGTTCCCATGAACGCGAAGTAGAATCATGCGCAAGGGTCTGTTGGGAACGAAAGGGGATGTATATGGACGAACGGCTTCAACCGCTCTTCACGCCGTGGAAGATAGGAAGCGTCGAGCTCAAAAACCGTATCGTGCTCACATCGATGGGCGGCACGGACCTCTTCGGCTGGATGGAGAAGAACCATTTCGATGAGGCGGGCGCCCGCTTTATTCTTGAGGTTGCCAAGAACAACGTCGGCCTCGTGTTGCCGGGCTGCCAGCCGGTGTATAACCCCATGTTCGGCCAGTGGCTCTACAAGAACAAGAAGATGTACCGGGATCTTGCGGCGTGGATGCCCAAGCTGCACGCCACAGGCGCCAAGCTCTTCGTTCAGCTTACCGCGGGCTTTGGCAGGTCGTTCACCGTGAGCAAACTCATGGAGGACCTCTACACCAACCCGGTGCTGCGGCGCGTGTCAAAACCGTTCATGGACCTAGACCGCATTTGCGCGACGGCAAGCCCCACGCCAAATCGATGGTCGGACAAGGTTCCCTCGCGCGAGATGACCGTCGAGGAGATTCACGAGATGGTCGACGCGTTTCGCCGCTGCACGGTGCTGTTGCAGGAGGCAGGCGTCGACGGCGTCGAGATCCATGCGGTGCACGAGGGGTATCTGCTCGATCAGTTCACGCTGCCCTACGTCAATCGTCGCAACGACGAATACGGCGGTTCGTTCGAAAACCGGTATCGCTTCGCCGTCGAGATCGTTCAAGCCATCAAGCAGGCCTGCGGTAAGGACTTCCCGGTATCGCTGCGCTACAGTGTCGTTTCCAAGACGAAAGGCTTCCGCGAGGGTGCTCTGCCGGGGGAGGAATACACCGAGGTCGGGCGCGATATGGCGGAATCCGAGCGGGCGGCAAAGTATCTGCAAGACGCCGGCTACGATATGCTCAACTGCGACAACGGGACCTACGACGCATGGTACTGGGCCCATCCGCCCATCTACATGCCCGAGAACTGCAATCTTGAGGATGTCGAGCACATCAAGCAGTTCGTGGACATCCCCGTGGTCGCGGCGGGGCGTTTGGACCCGCGTGTAGCCGCCGATGCCATCGCAGCGGGCAAGCTCGACGGCGCGGGCTTCGCGCGGCAGTTCCTGGCCGGCCAGGCGTGGGTCACGAAGCTCGTCGAGGGCCGTCCGGAAGATATCCGCCCCTGCATCCTTTGCCACAACGGATGCTTCAACATGTGCCACTACAAAGGAGTGCCGAACGACCAGGAGCTTACGGACAGCTTGGGGCTTTCGCGGTGCGCGGTGAATGCCGAGACGATGCAGTGGAAGAAGCACCGCATCGTGAAGACGTCGGCTCCTAAGACCGTGCATATCGTAGGCGGTGGCATCGGCGGCATGGAAACCGCCCGCGTGCTCAAGCTCCGCGGTCATGAGCCGGTGATCCACGAGCGCTCTGGCGAGCTCGGGGGAACGTTCATCGCGGCGAGCGCGGAATCGTACAAGGGGAAGCTGCGCGACCTCTTGGCTTGGTATCGGCGCCAGATGGATGAGCTGGGCATCGAGGTGCGTTTGAACGACGAGGTGCGCGACGTTGCCGCGTTGGGCGCAGGGCCGGTTGTCGTCGCGACGGGCGCGCACCCGAAGGTCATGCGAAGCGTCCCGGGCCATGAGCTTATGGTCGAGGCTTGCGACTATCTGACCGGCACGCCGGTGGGCGACCGCGTTGTGGTGGTCGGGGGCGGTCTCACGGGGTGCGAGATCGCCTACGAGCTGGCGCTCCAGGGCAAGCATCCCGTTATCGTTGAGATGAAGGACGACCTTATCGCGCAGACGGGCGTGTGCTTGGCTAACAGTTCCTACCTGCGCGAATGGTTCGCTCTGCACGAAGTGCCCGTGCACTTGGAGGCAATGCTTGCCGAGGTGCGTTCCGATGCCGTGGCGTGCCGCGCGAAGGACGGCTCGACGTTCGAGATTCCGTGCGATAGCGTGATTAGTTCGGTTGGATACAGTCCCGCGCCGATTGCGCCGAAAGGCAAGAACGTCTATCTGGTGGGCGATTGCAAGGAAGTGGGCAACCTGCGCAACGTGATCTGGGGTGCCTATGAGACAGCGATGAAGATTTAGCGGCGGAACGATCTGGCTGCGGGTCGGTGCCCGCGGTGCGGAGCCTGCGGGTCGGTGCCGGGGGTTTCGCGCGGCGGTCGCGGCGTGGTTGCGCCGCAGCGTTTCCGGGCGAGATCTGGACGGTGCTCGCGTTGTCGGGCACGATTCGAACAACGCGGGGATTATCGGGCGAGATCTGGACAGCGTCGCATTGCCGGGCGCATTTCGGACAGTACGGGGGACTTCGGGCGAGATTCGGACGCTCGGAGCCCTAAAAATGGCGAAATGCCGCCCGACAATGCCCTGCATGTCCAAAAGGTGCCCGACAACGCCTCGAGTGTCCGGATTCTGCCCGGCGACGCGAGCGCGGCCCGGGTCTCGCCCGGCAATGCCTCGCATGTCCGGATCCCGCCCGCGAATGCGCAACTGCCATCGTGCGCCGCCCGCGCCCTGCTGCGCTCCGTCCCCGACGCTCCGCAGTTTCACCCCGCTCCCAGATTCCTGCGCTAGGATAGTCGTAACACGAAAGGAAGCATATGGACCACACCATGCAGCTAACCGAGGAACAGCAAGCCATCCTCGACGGTGCGCAGGGCGAGACCATGGCCCGCGTCATGGAAACGCTCGTGCGCTACGGAGAAATCTTCGGTGCCACCAAGATGGTGCCGGTTACCAGCCAGTACAATCATCTGGTCACATCGTTCGGGCTGAAGGCGCTCACGCCGGTCTACGACCTCATGAACCAGCTCATCGAAACAGGCGCCACCTCCAAGCAGCGCTTCTCCGCCGACCCGCGCCCGCTCGACCCCAACGTGCCCAGCAATTTCATCCAGAACATCGTGTTCAAGAAGTTCATGTACTCCAAACAGGACTTTTACGAGGGGCAGCTCCACAAGCTCGGTCTTATGGAGAAAGACGCTTTCACCTGCGCCTGCTATATGGATGAGGTGGGCAATACGCCAGCGGCGGGCGAGGTGCTCAGCTGGTCGGAGTCGAGTGCGGTGGTGTACGCCAACTCCGTTTTGGGCGCGCGCTGCAACCGCAACTCGGGCATCATCGACCTCATGGGGTCCGTGGTGGGCTACGTGCCGTATTTCGGCCTGCTTACGGACGAAGGTCGTAAGGCGGACTGGATCGTCGAGGTGCGCACCACCAAGCGCCCTGAGGCGCAGCTTCTGGGTTCGGCCATCGGTATGAAGGTGATGGAGGACGTGCCGTATATCGTGGGGCTCGACCGGTGGCTGGGCGAGCTCGATGAGGACGCGCGCACGTATCTGAAGGATTTCGGCGCAGCTACGGCATCAAACGGCGCGGTGGGCCTCTACCATGTGGAAGGAATCACGCCCGAGGCGGCGCGGCAGGGCCGCGGCCTCGTTAAGACGGGCGCCCGCGCGTACGTGGTCGACGATGCCGAGCTCCAGCGCGTCTACGGCAGCTACCCGGTGGTGTGGAAGAAGCGCGACACTCGGCCCAAGCTGTGCTTCATGGGGTGCCCGCACATGAGCCTCAACCAGCTTGTCACGTGGACCGAGCGCATCGAGCAGGCGCTTGCGGAGCTGGGCCGCGACCGCGTGGTCATCCCAACGGTCTTCACGGCGGCACCCGCGGTGCTCAAGCGCTTCGAGGAGACGCCGTACGCCGCGCGCCTCAAAGCGACGGGTGTGATTACCTCCTATATCTGCCCGCTCATGTATATGAACAACCCGCTCTGCGCGAGCATGCCGGTTATCACATCGAGCAACAAGTTGCGCACGTATACCACCGCGCGCTACTACACCGACGACGAGATTCTCGAGCAGATTACCAAGGGAGGTGAGCGCTGATGAAGACGTTTGCGGGGCGTGTGATTTCACCCGGAGAGACCACGGCGGAGGCCGTGGTGACGCACGGCGGGCTCAACACGCTGGCGTCGTTCCAGAAGGCGCTGCAATTTGGCGATAAGAAGGCCACGTGCGGCGACCAGAACAATCCGGATCTTTACGGCAAGCAGATGGCGGGCCGCGCGCTCTGCCTGCCTCAGACCATCGGTTCCACCACGGGCGGCCTCGTGCTGTACTGCGCATGCGCCATGAAGCGCCAGCCTGCCTGCATGCTGTTCTCGGAGCCCATCGATTCGTTGGCGGCGGCGGGCGCCGTGCTCGCCGACGTATGGCTGGACGATGTATCGATGCCGGTCATAGATAGCCTGGGCGATGAGTTTTTGAGTTACGTGCAGGACGGCATGGCGGTGACCGTGCGAGAGGGCGGCGTAGTTGAGGTTGGCTAGGCCGAGCTTTATGGGGCAGGGAGTAGGTCTCTGCCCCGTTATGTTGCGCCGGCGCAAGGGGTGGTAACGGTGGATCCGCGTTTGATAGTGCTCATGGTGATGGGCGTTGCACTGCTCGTGTGGGTTGCCTTCTGCGGCGTCATGGCTGTTCGGCGCCTGCGGAGCTCCGCGTCGCGCTCTGGTCTTGTGGCGCAGGCGACGTGCGATACGTGTGGGGCGCGGTTCGACGTGGATGCTGCCGAGCTTGCGCGAACCTTCGTCTCGAAGTCGCGAAGCGTTACCAAGACGAGGCGCCGTGGCGCAGCTCTTGTTGATGAGCCAAGGTATCAGCGTTTTTCCAAGAAGGTGTGGTGCCCGCATTGCGGCGCGCAGAGATGGGCGAACATAGAGAATGTCAACGAGCTCAATGAGCGGCTTCGCCCCGAGCTCATGCGCGTGGGCATACGATGCTTGCTGGTGATGGCAGTGGGCGGATTCATCATCTTGGGTGCGGCTTCGGTGGCAATGGGTTTTGCCGACCGTGCTGTCGAGGCTCGCGTTGAAGAGGTGCGCCAGCAGCAGAGGGATGCGCTCATGGAGCACTACGATAGCCTGCGGGATGCCGATTGACGTTGGCGCCACCCGCGATGGGGCTCGGCGGCAGCGGCATGCTAGGGGGATGCTGATTGTCGGGCGCCGGAGGCATCCGTCCCGTCGAGGTTTCAGCTTTTGGGCACTTCCCGACGTGTCGGGCGGGTAGAGGCAAGCGAGGGGAAGGGAAAGGCGCAGCTCAGGAGGCCGGCGCCCTCCCGGACGCGGCGCTGCTACCCGGGCCCTCCGCCCCGAAGTGCCCAAAAGCTGCAATCCCGATCGTCCCAAAGATAAAATCAGCGTTTCCCTAGTGCTTGGGCCGGCGGTCCTTGTACTTCTCGGTATAGCCCTCGATATGCAGCGTGCAGGCGATGATGTCTTTGATGACGGGTTCCGGCACGTCCTTATGCGAGCGAATGTAGAGGATGAGCCCGCTGATGAGCACGTAGAACGTTTCGTAGACGTTATCGATGAGGACCTCGTGGTACCGCGCAAAGTCAACGACGGTCGATTCGCAGATGTAGCGCGCGCAGCGTTCCGCCACACGGTTCACGAACGTGGTATAGAGCACGGCGTCCCCGCCCTCGGTGATAGAGCCCGAGATACCGGGCATTTCGAGGACGAGCGTCTTGAGCAGATGGGAGATGCCGTCGAGGGCACCTTCGATATCGCCGAAGGTGCGTCCTTCGTTCCAGCTGCGGAGGCGCGCGATGAAGGCGTCGATGGTGTAGTCGAGCGCGGCCTCGAGGGCGACCTCTTTGCTGGGGAAGTAATGGTAGAAAAGCGAGCGCGCGCAACCAACGCGGGAGGTGACGTTGGAGACCGAGAGCTTGCCGATGCCTTCGGCGGAGCAGACATCGATGACCGCCTGAAGAATCTCTTCGCGGCGCACCTCGTGCGAATGGCGTGCCTGGCGCGCGTGGCCGGGGCTCTCTGCCATGGGCTAACTCCTTCTTCGCTGGATTTGCTGCATCTTTGATTGTTGAGCAATATTGACAAAACGTCAATGCATAATCGGTGACAGTTGTCATGGGTGGCCGGGTTGGATGATCTGCGCGACACGCCCATGGGCAGGCGGTTTCTGCTAGACTTTACCTACTTGCCTCCGTAGCTCAGGGGATAGAGCACCGCTCTCCTAAAGCGGGTGTCGACGGTTCGAATCCGCCCGGGGGCACCAGTAAATCCGGCGGCGTCGCGTGGGCGGCGCCGCTTCTGGTTTCGCGGGGCTGTCCGGCGGATTCGGGCCGTTGACACCCGCGCACAACCTTCCCCGCGGGTGTCGTTTTCGAATCCGCCCGGGGGCAGGCGCATCCAGCGGCGTCGCGCGAGCGGCGCCGCTTCAGGTTTCGCGGCCCGCGCTGACCCTTCATATCGATCGCAATCAATCTCGTTCCAAGAAGGTGACGGTTATTATGTAGGGAGTCGGTACCGGTTCGTGCTCTAGGGGGCGAGTGTTGGCATATTCGCATCAGGACGATGGGGCGGAGCCCTCGGCTTCGTGTGCGCCGGCCGCGGCGCTCGATACGCTCAAGCGCTACTTTGGCTACAGCTCGTTTAGGCCGGGGCAGGAGCGCATGGTTTCCGCCATCCTTTCTGGCTGCGACGCGCTCGGCGTCATGCCCACGGGCGCCGGAAAATCTATCTGCTATCAGGTTCCCGCTCTCATGCTGCCCGGGCTTACCTTGGTCGTGAGCCCGCTCGTCTCGCTCATGGCCGACCAGGTGCGCGCGCTTAAGGCGGCGGGCGCACGCCCCTCATATCTCAATTCAACGCTTACGCCGGCGCAGCAGAACACCGTGCTCAAACGAGCCTCCGAGGGCTGGTACCAGATTATGTACGTGGCTCCCGAGCGCTTGGCCGACCCTCGCTTCCTCGCGTTCGCACGGGCGGCGGCGGGACCGGGTGGAATAGGTATACCGCTCGTTGCCGTTGACGAGGCTCATTGCGTATCCCAATGGGGGCAAGATTTTCGCCCGTCGTACCTCGAGATAGCTTCGTTCGTTGCCGCACTTCCCCAGCGTCCGGTGCTTGCTGCCTTCACCGCGACGGCAACGGAGCGCGTGCGTGCGGATATTTCCACGATGCTCGGCCTTCGCGCGCCGCAGACGGTCACGACGGGCTTTGACCGCCCCAACCTTTATTTCGAGGTGCAGGAGCTGGGTGATAAGGCGAAGGTTGCCTGGGTGCGCGACTACGTGCGCTCGCATGCGCAGGAGAGCGGCATCGTGTACTGCGCGACGCGCAAGAAGGTGGACGAGCTTGCGCAGGACCTGATGCATGAGCTTGCGCCCCTAGGCGTGCGCGTGGGGCATTACCACGCGGGCCTTTCCACCGAGGAGCGCCGGGTAAACCAAGAGGGATTCATCACGGATGCGATTCCGGTGATCGTGGCAACGAACGCCTTCGGCATGGGCATCGACAAGCCGAACGTTCGCTACGTCATTCATCTGAATGCGCCGGAAAGTATCGAGGCATATTATCAAGAGGCTGGTCGCGCGGGGCGCGATGGCGACCCGGCGGGGTGCGTGCTCCTGTGGAATGGCGCCGATTTCAACCTGCGGCGGCGGCTCATCGACCGCGACCCTGGAGACGTTGAGCTCGATGAGGGGCAGCGTGAGCAGGCCAAGCGCAACCGTTTCAGGCTGCTTTCCCAAATGGAGGGCTATTGCCGTACTACGGATTGCCTTCGAGCGTACATTCTTCGATATTTCGGCGAAGATGGGCGCGATAGGGAAGGGGCTAGCCCGGCTCCGGCGGGGGCGCGCGGCTGCGGCAATTGCTCGAACTGCCTGACGCCGTTCGAGGCAGATGATGTCACAGAGGCCGCGCGCGCGATCATGCGCTTCGTTTCTCGAAATCCGGGCCGCTTTGGAAAAGCGCTTATTGCCGACGCGTTGCACGGGGCGAATACCGAGCGCATTCGCTCGCTTCGCCTTGATAGCGATTCGGAATATGGAAAGCTCGCCGAACTGCCGATCGCACGCGTTAGGGACACGGTGGAGCAACTTATTGGCAGCGGATACCTGACCGTTTCGATGGGACAGTATCCGGTAATCGGCATGGGTGACTTAGGGTTAGCGGCGCTGAACAGTCCGGAGGAGTTCGCCTTCAGCATCAAGCGCCGCAAACGTGGGCGTGCTGGTTCCGAGCGGGCGCGCCGCGCGGTGGATTTGCTGCGCGACGAGGCGGCCTTCGACAGCAAGCCGCGGATCGGCGACGATTCCGAGCTCTTCGAGCGGCTTCGTGCGCTTCGTCGTGAGCTTGCAGAATGGCGCGACGTGCCTCCGTACATCGTTTGTAGCGATAAAACGTTGCGCGGGCTGTGTCGCCAGCGTCCGGCGACGCGCGAGGAGTTGCTGGAGGTTTCGGGCATCGGCGAGCGCAAGGCGGATGAGTTTGGCGAGGCGTTCCTCAAGGCTATTGCGGAGTTCGAGGACGAGCACCGCGGCTAAGTGGCGCGCATTTTCAATCTAATAACTCCCCAGGTTCGAGAAAAGTATCCAAATTTGCGCTATGTCGGTACATGGGGCAGGGGGCCGCACGGTGGGTGCGTTACAAGAGCTCGCTTTGCGGCAAACGCCGGCTTCATGCGGGTTTCAGCTGATACAATGGGGCCGTTTTTCACGGTAGCCGCATCTGCCCCTGCGGTCATCGCGTTCATCTCCGTGCAGAAGGAGGAGCACATGTCCGATCAAGTTGCCGCCCCGCTCGATGCCGCCGCTGCATCCGACGCTGCGTTCGCGCGTATTAGCTCGCAGCCGTTCCCCCAAGATATCTTCTCGGCGCCCCAGCTGCGCTGGGCGGTTATCGGCTGCGGTGTAATTGCAAACCAGATGGCACAGGTCATGGCACTCGCCGGGCGTCCGCTTGCGGGCGTCGCCAACCGCACGATCGAGAAGGCGCGGGCATTTGCCGAGCGCTATGGCGTTGAGCGCGTGTACGAATCCTACGATGAGCTCTATGCAGACCCGAGCATCAATGCGGTTTACATCACTACGCCCCACAATACGCATATCACGTACCTGCGCCAGGCGCTCGCCGCGGGCAAACACGTGTTGTGCGAGAAGTCCATCACGCTCAACAGCGCCGAGCTCGACGAGGCGCGCGCCCTCGCGCACGAGCGCGGCGTGGTGCTTATGGACGCGACCACCATTCTGCACATGCCGCTGTACCAGGAGCTGGTGCGCCGCATGAACACGGGCGAGTTCGGTCAGATGAACCTGGCGCAGGTGAATTTCGGCAGCTTCAAAGAGTACGGCGATCTTACCAATCGCTTTTACAACCCCAAGCTTGCCGGCGGCGCGATGCTCGATATCGGCGTATACGCCCTTTCCATCGCTCGGCTGTTCATGGCAAGCCAGCCGAAGGAGCTTGTCTCGCTTGCAAATCGCAGCACGACCGGCGTGGATCAAACGAGCGGCTTCGTGACGCGCAACGCCGAGGGGCAGCTGGGCGTGTTCTCGCTCTCGCTCCATTCCAAGCAGCCCAAGCGCGCGATGATTAGCTTCGATAACTGCTATATCGAGGCCACCGATTATCCGCGTGCCGACCATGCGACCATCGTGTGGACGAATGACGGGCATCGTGAGGAGGTTCGCGCTGGCGAGGAGGGCTACGCGCTGGCGTACGAGATCGCCGACCTCGAGGCCGCTGTGGCGGGTGATGCCGATAAGCTTAAGCTGCTGGATTACGCTGCCGATGTGATGGAGATCATGACGCGCCTTCGCTACGAGTGGGGCGTGTACTACCCCGAGGAGGCCGAGCTGGCGGCTGCCGCCGGCGTGGAGGCCGCGGGGGCGTAATTTCTGAGCAGGCTATAGGCGCGCATGGTTGGGACAGCTCCACGCGCGCTCTGGACAGGCCGGAGACGCGTTGCCGTCCTCGGCCCGTTGTTTTTTCGTTTGCGTCTTTTTGTGGCAGTTATTTCAGATATGAACGATTGTCCGGCGCACGAGGCTACAAAAGCAGCCCTTCAATGGGATGCAGGCTTTCGAATCCTGCGCTTTTGTTGCCAACTGTCTGTCCAAGGCAGTGCAGCGCCTCCCTCTTTGCCGCGTGAATCGTTCATATCTGAAATAACTGCCACAAAATCGGCGTCTGACGAAAAAAAGTTACTCAACCGACTGCTTGACGGCCCGATGAGCGCGTGAAAAGATTGAATTTCACGTTGCCGCGCGGCGCGTCTGGGCTCGCGCTGCAGTGCGAGCCCATTTGCATGTAAGGAGCACCCATGCCCATTCGCATTCCCGATGCGCTGCCCGCCACGCAGGCGCTTGAGCGCGAGAACATCTTCGTCATGACCGAGTACCGCGCGCTGCACCAGGACATTCGTCCTCTGCGCGTGCTCATCTTGAACCTCATGCCCACGAAGATCGCCACCGAGACGCAGATAATGCGAAAGCTGTCCAACACCCCGCTGCAGATCGAGGTTGAGCTGTTGCGCACGGCGAGCCACGAGGCGACGCACGTGTCCGAAGACCATCTGGAGACGTTCTATCGCACGTTTGAAGAGGTCGAGCATGAGCACTTCGATGGTCTGATTATCACGGGCGCGCCCGTTGAGCAGCTCGATTTCGAGGATGTGGACTACTGGCCCGAGCTCCAGCGCATCATGGACTGGTCGGTGGAGAACGTGCATTCGACGCTGCACATTTGCTGGGGCGCCCAGGCGGGGCTCTACCATCATTACGGCATCAACAAGCACGAGCTGCCGGCCAAGCTTTCGGGCGTGTACGAGCATTACCTCGTCAAGCGCTCATCGCCTCTGGTGCGTGGTTTCGACGACCGCTTCTATGCGGTGCACTCGCGCTATACCGAGGTGCGCGCATCGGATGTGGAGGCGTGCGGCGAGCTTGAGGTGGTCGCGGCGTCCGAGGTGGCGGGGCTCTATATCGTGAAGAGCGTCGACAGCCGCCAGTTCTTCGTGTTTGGCCATCCGGAGTACGACACCGATACCTTGCGGCTCGAATACGAGCGCGATGTGAAGCGCGGTATTGACCCGCAGGTACCGGCGAACTATTTCCCTGGCGACGCCCCCGCGCGCGAGCCGCTCAACACCTGGTGCAGTCAGGCGCAGCTGCTCTACACCAACTGGCTTAACTATTACGTGTACCAGACCACGCCGTACGACATCCGCTTGGCCGGCCGCATCGCCCGCGCCAAGGCGGGGTTGGTGTAAGGGCGGGGGAGCTCTTCTTCATTTTAAAAGGGGCGAGAAACGGATAAAAAGAGGGGGCATTAAAAACCCGTTCCTTCCGTTTCCTGCCCATGTTCCACAACAGGACCGGGGGCGAGCCGCTCGAGAGGGCGCGCCCCGCCTCGTCGATGCGAAAGCGTCGCATAACTCGACGGTGAAGCTTGAATTTGCCCTTCACCTGCGAGTTACGCGACGCTTTTCTGAGGCAGATGGTCAGTTTCTTTGCCTGGGCGCTGGGGAGACGGAGCGCCCGTCGCCTGCCTCCGTTACCCGAGCAGGTCCACCACGTTCCATCCAGCGTTGCTTGCCTCGATGATCTCGCGTCCGCCGAAGACGCAACGTGGGGCCTTTTCGGCAACCTGCGCAACGTCCGAGCCAAGCTCGCGCAGGCGCTCGGGCGTGGTGGCGAGCATCTCGGATCGCAGCTGCTCGCGGTATCCCGGGGTGCGCTTCGAGAAATACGCCCCGTTCAGGCGCTTGGTAAGCGCATACGGCTTCACGGGCGCGTCGTTGCTCGAGACAGTCGAGACGATGTATCCCTCAAAGGTGTCGCGGTCTGTATCGAGCTCGCCGAGCCATGCGCCGGCGCCCGCGATGCGGTCAATCGAGGGGTCGATTGCCGGATCGCGATACGTGTAAAACGCGAGCTGGCGGTCTGCAGCGGCGCGGAACCCGCAGCCATACGCACCGCCCTTTACGCGGATTTCGTTCCAGAGATAGCCATAAGAGAGCGCGTTCGCTGCAACACCCCAGCTGCCGTCCGTCGCAATGCCGAGCGCGCGCGGGTCGGTGGACTGTCCCAGGTAGCATACGTCGCTGGGAATCACGAACGCCTCGTGCTTGTCCTCGGGCATGGGCACATAGAGCTCCTTAGCAGGAGCGGTGCGCGGGGCAAGCCCCAGCGTTCCGGCCGCCGCCCAGTAACGGGCATAGTCCTCATCGGAACCAGTGAAGCTGGCGACGGTGCCGGTCGAGGTGAAGATGCGCTGCTGCAGCTCGCGCAGCTTGTCGCAGAGCTCGCCCGTGCGCTCATCGAAGTGGTCGAGGAGATCGCGCAGGAAACGGTAGAAGTCCACGCCGCCAAGCTGCTCGGAGATGACCGCTGCGGGCGACACGTACGAGAGCGCGCGCCCGAGCGCCGCTTGGTGCCCCGCGGTGATGAACGTCTGCTCCATACCTATCTTGAGCTGTGTGAGAACGTCGCGCATGCGATCGGTGTCCTCGAAGATGGTCTCTGCCCAAACCTCGCGGGGGATGCTCGCGAGCGCATCGATCTTCTCGGAGAGCGCTCCCGCCGAGACGAGCAGTACCGGGCGGGCGAGCTTCCAATTGGGTTGCTGGAAAACCTCCGTGGTAAAGGTAAGAAAGCCAAGGTTAGAGCCTATGAAGCTGTCGAGTTCGGCGGCGGTGTGCTGCGCCGTGGGAAGCTGCTGCATGAGGCGGCAAAGCACCTTCACGTAGGGGAGCTCGGCATAGCTCACGTGGGTAAGGTCGAAGTAGGTCAGCGCGTAGGCCAGCCGGCGCGTGGGGATGCTGTGGCGGAGGCAGGGGATGGGCGCGGCGTCGTCGAGCGTGCAGGCGGGATCCGGGCGAGCGTCGCCGATGTCCTCCACGTGGAGGCGCGGGAGCTTCGCGCGATCCTCGGGCGCGTCCTCGGCTTCCTGCTGGCGGCGAAGTTCTGCAACGTCGTCGAGGATTGCCTGGAGCTCGGCGGTGCTCATGCTTGCTTTGATGTTGGCGAGCTTTGCCGCTTCGGTGTCGGCGGCGTCGGCGCAGCCATTTGGCTCCTCGGCGCTGCTACCGGAGGCGTCGGCCGGGCCTGTTGCCGCGTCCTCGCCTGAGCCGGCGCCAACCGGCACGAGTTCAACCAAGGCACAGTGATTGCTTTCCAGCACGAGTTCCCTCAGCAGGTCCTCAAAGAACGGGCCATCGAGGGCTTCGCGAAGCGCCGCGTAGGTGTCGGCGTATTTGAGGGCGTCGGTTGCGGCATCGTCATCATAGAGCCAGGTGGAGAGCGCTTCGCAGGCGAGCACGACGCCGTCCGACATGCCGTAATCGCGCTGCCGAAGCGCGTACTCGTTGCTGCTGATCACCGCTTCGAGCCGGTCGCGCGGTACGCCATGCTCCACAAGGTCACGGCAGGTATCCTCAATTACGTTCCGGAATTCCTGTGCCGCCTGCGGTCGCGCGTTTTGCAAGATGATGAGCTCATAGGGCTGCTGGCAAGCGGACGAGGTGTAGCTCGTCACATTTCCGCCCAAGCCCGCGGCGATAATCGCTTTCTTGACCGGGGCCTCGTTGGAGCCGAGGATCGCATCGAAGAGCACGTCGGCTGCAACGGTGCGGAAGGTATCGAGCGCCTGGCCAATGACATAGCCCATGCCCACGAGGGCGTTCTCGGGAGTGGTCTGCATCTCGATGCGCTTGTAGTCGCACACGGTCGGCTCCTGCATGGCGAGCGGGTTGGGCGCGAGCGCGGCGGGGCGGGCTCCTGCGGCGCGTTCGGCAGCGATGCGGCGGCCGGCGGCGTTTTCCTGCGAGAGGTAGCGCTCGTCAAGAAACGCGAGCTCGCGCCGCACGTCGGCGAAGTCTCCATACAGGGTGAGATAGCTATTGGCCAAGTTGTAGTGTCGGGCATGCGTGTCGAGGAACTCCTCATAGGTGAGCTCGGGTATCACTCGCGGGTCGCCGCCGGATTCGAACGCGTACGCCGTGTCGGGGAAGAGGGCCGCGCCCACGGCGTCGTCCAACACGCTCATGGGGTCGGAGAGCGCACCCTTCATCTCGTTGAACACCACGCCGTTGTAGCGGAGCGTGCCCTCGGTGAGCGGCTTGCCTTCCGGCACGTCGAGCTCGTAGTGCCACCCCTCTTGCTCGAAGATGGCGCGCTTCGTGTAGATGGCCGGGTTGAGCACCGCGTCCATATAGACGTCCATGAGGTTGAGCAGGTCCTGCTCGTTGGTGGAGGCAACGGGGTAGACGGTCTTGTCCGGGTAGGTCATGGCGTTCAGGAACGTCTGCATGGAGCCTTTGATGAGCTCAACGAACGGCTCCTTGAGCGGGAACTTTTCCGAACCGTCGAGGACGGAGTGCTCAAGGATATGGAACACGCCCGTGCTGTTGGCGGGCGGCGTTTTGAAGCCGATGGAGAAGGCTTTGTTCTCGTCGTCGCAGGCGAGGTAGAGCAGGCGCGCGCCGGATGCATGGTGGAAGAGTACGTAGGCGTCGGCATCGAGCTCGTCTATGGTTTCAGCATGCGTGACGGTGAAGCCGCAGGTTGTTGTTCCAGGCGCGAGCAGCGCAGCAGCGGCGGCGCGGGGGTTGGCGGTTACCGCGGCATGCGGATTGGTTTCAGAAGGGGTGGTTTCGGGTTCCATGGTTCTCCTTACGGTGTATAGCCTGGTAACGCTTATACCCCGATTGCGCGTGGAGCGACCCACTTGCGCATGGATTGGCTCCAGTCGCGCCCGCAGCGCGAGATGAGTGTCCGCCCGCCTGCGACCGTAGTGCTGACGACCCTCAACCTGTCCAATCGTGGTGAGAATGTGATGCCGCCGGGGCTTGGGCAACGGTGCTGCCGCGGCACGCCGGCGTTTTCCAAGGGCATGCTCCGGTGGGCTAAAGCATGTGATCGAGCCCGCACATCTTTGCATAAACATGCCTTTTAACCTGCTGAATCTTACGTTAAGGTGAAGGATGGAAAAGGTATTGGAAAGGGGCGCAAGGCGTGGCGGCAGAAGCGACGGAGACGGTTGAAGAAAAATCGGTGAACAGATTCGGCGTGGACGCAGCGTCGCGCGCATGGCGCCGCATCCGACGCAGCCGATCGAATGCCGAGCGCGACCGCCGCGCAGTTACCGGCGTGCTTGCGACGCTCTTCGGAGGTATCTTCTGGGGCTTTTCCGGCACATGCGCAAGCTTTCTGTTCGAGAACTATACCGTTGATACGATCTGGCTCATGTGCGCCCGCCAGATTGTGTCGGGCCTGATCTTCTTGATTGTTATCCTCTCGCGCCGTACGGATCGGGGTAATCTGGTGCGCCTGCTCACCACGAAGCGCGATGTGGCAGTGCTCGTGGTGTTCGCGGCGCTCGGCGTGCTCCTCAACCAGTACGGCTATCTCATGGCGGTTCGCCTGACCAACGCGGGCACCGCGACGGTGCTGCAATGCCTCCAGCTTGTGATGATCATGGTGTATTCGTGCTTGAGGTCGCGCCGCGCGCCGCGCCGGAGGGAGTTTGCGGGAGTTGTTCTGGCGCTGGCGGGCACCTATCTTCTCGCGACCGGAGGCAACCCCTCCAACCTGGCGATTCCTCTCGAGGGCCTGACGATCGGTCTTGTTTCGGCGGTGGGCGCTGCATGCATGTCGATCATTCCGGCGCGCATCCTTCCTAAATACGGAGCCTCGGTGGTCACGGGGTCGGGCATGCTGCTTTCGGGAATCGTGTCAACGTGCCTCTTTCATCCGTGGGCAAACATGCCGCAGCTTGACGGCATGGGCTGGGGCGCGTTTTTCGTGCTTGCCGCCGTGGGCTCGTGTCTTGCGTATTCGCTGTATATGCAGGGCGTGAAAGATATCGGTTCCATGCGTGCGAGCCTGATTGGCACGGTGGAGCCTGTTTCAGCTGCGGTGACAAGCGCTGTTGTGCTGGGGACGGTGTTTACCATGCCGGACATTGCCGGCTTTGCCTGCATCATCGTGATGGTGTTCCTCACGGCGTGAGCCATCGCGGCAGGGGCCCCGTGGGCGCGGCGTGAGCTATCGCGCGCCGGGGCTCCGTGGGCGCGGCGTTCCTGCGTAAGGCTGCTTGCGCGGCGACTTGCGCACGCCGGTGTGCGTCGTGCCCGTATGGCGTGCCGGCGCGTGGCTGCGTGCTCTCTCCCGGTTTTTGAAAGCTCGGCATGCAAGAATGCGTTCGATGCGTCCCCTGCCGGGCTCTGCGTAAGCTCTTCCATGCCGAATTACGCAACAAGAGCCATGTTTCGCCTTCTTATTGCGTAATTCGGCATGGAAGTTTACTCAGCGTTGTTCAACATACGCTACCGCGACGGCACGGCAGCGACATCGCGGCGGTGCTGCGGAGGGGCTGGCGGCGTTCACCTAAGCATCGAGCTTCTTATCTGATGCCATCATCGATTCGTGGAGGCTGATGTGATGCTTCGGGTCCGGCAGCATGGAGTACAGGAAGTAATACAGCGCCTCGACAACAAAGGTAAGAGGAATGCGCGAGAGCTGGAATTCGCGCGTGGTGAGGAGCCGCTCGCGATTCACGGCTGTGAGCACATGATCTGACATGTGAACGAGTGGGGATTCGGTTTCGCTCGTGAGCAGCACGATGGGAACCCCGTTCGAGCGGGCTACCTGAGCAATTTGCATGAGCCTTCTCGATTTTCCTGAGTTGGAGATGAGTACAAGCAGGTCCTGCTTGGTGAGGGTGAGCGAGAAGGCGGAGGCTTTCTCGTTAATTTCGCTCGTTATGCTTCGAAGTCCAAGTTGGTTGAACTTGAAGGCAGCGTCCATCGCGACGGGAATGGTGTTGCCTACTGCCACGATCTGGATGATTGATGCTTCACTGAGCAGCCTAAGCGTGGCGCGCAGCTCGCTATGGTCGAGACGCTGAGCGGTCATCTCGAGCTCAGAAGACTTCGTGCTGAGTATCGTTTGAAGAGAGCCGCCAACGTTATCAAGGGATATCTCGCTCGGCGCAATGCCGGGACGTTCTTTGGCGATGTCGCGATTGAGCGAGAGCTGAAAAGAGCGATAGCCATTAAAGCCTAGGCGCTTGCTTAGGCGTGAGACTGTTGCCTCCGATGCTCCGCTTGCCTGTGCGAGCGCCGCCGAAGTCATGTTCGAGGCCTGTCTCGGGTGATCGAGGATGTACTGCACGATGCGCTTCTCTGCGTCGAACAACTCGATATCCGAGCAAAGCATGTCTAGCGCGCTGGTAGCCGGCTCCTCCATGGGCCTCCCATCCTCTCGTTCGACCGTTTAGCAACGGCTTTGATTGTAGTACAAGCCGTTGGCCAGCGGCTCCTAGCGCGTTTACCGCTAAGAAAATACCTTTCACGGATTTCAAATACATAAAAGATACACGTCATTTACAATCGGGCCATGTTCGTATTAGGAGAGCCGATGGCAGGGAAAAGGAGGAAACATGGCATCTGATTACAAAGCCATGGCCACGAGCATTATCCAGGGCCTTGGTGGCACAGGAAACCTGACCAACGTCACGCATTGCGCCACCCGCCTACGTGTTGTGGTAAAAGACCCGGCAAAAATCGACCAAGCGGCTGTTAAGAAAGTTAATGGCGTGCTTGGGCTCGAGGTGGCTGGCAACCAGGTTCAGGTAATTGTTGGACAGGTAATTGAAGACCTGTATCTGGCGGTTGAGAAGCAGGTTGGAAGCCTTGCGGGAAAGGCAGGGGGAGGGGTAGCCTCACCAGACAAACCTAAGAAGCCTCTCGATTACGTTGCGGGCTTCATGTCCATGCTCGCGAGCATCATGAGCCCGGTTATCCCCGGTCTCGTTGCCGCGGGTTTCCTTGCCACGATTCTGACCATCATGTCGGTGTTCTTCGGAATCGATTCGAGCAACTCCACGTACGCCATCCTATACAACTTCTCGCAGGCTGTGTTCTACTTCATGCCGGTTTTTGTGGCGTACACTTCGGCCCAGCGCTTTAATACCGAGCCCGTGCTCGCGATGCTACTCGCTTGCGCGCTTCTGTACCCCGACTGGGTGACTATGGTGAACACCCTGACGGCGGAGGGCCAGGAGTTCGTCAGCTACTTCGGTCTGCCGGTTACGCTTACTACCTATAACGGCGCCGTGGTGCAGATCATCCTTTCTGTCTGGGTGATGTCCAAGATCGACATGTTCCTCAAGCGCGCGATTCCCGAGGTAGTTCGTCACTTCCTCAAGCCGTTCCTGCTGCTTTTGGTTATGAGCGTGATTACTCTGACCGTGACCGGTCCGCTCGGTGCCCTCATTACCGATTACTTCACGGCATTCATCAATTGGATCAGCGAAGTTGCGCCCTGGTTTACTGTTGCCGCTATGGTCATCTTCTTCACGACCGTTGGCGTCGTGCTTCCTGGTTTCCACATGGCGCTCGTTCCCATCGCTACGGCGAATATCGCTACGATCGGCTATGACAACCTGCTGAATATCGCGTTCTTCTGCTGCACCATCACACCTGGCTTCATTGCGCTCGCGGTTGCGCTCAAGACCAAGAGCAACAACCTGCGTCAGATCGCATTCCCGGCGGCGCTTTCGGCGCTGTTCGGCGGCATTTCCGAGCCCACGACTTACGGCATTTCCTACAAGATGGTTCGTCCGTATTACGTGCATACCATCGTTGCCATCGCAACGGCGCTGCTTGCGGGCATCATGCAGCTCAAGTGCTATGCATTCGGTGGATATTCTCTCACGAACATCCTGCTTTACATGGGGCCCGATCGCGATATGGCCAACTTTACCAACGCGCTTATTCTTGTGGCGTTCATGGCGGTCGCTTCCTTCGTGCTCACATGGGTTATCGGATTCGATGACTCCATCTACGACGAGGAGGATGAGGACGGTAATCCCCTGCCTGAGTCTGAGGGAGAGCCCGCGAAGAAGGCTCCAACGGCAAACGAGTCCTTTGTGCTTCCCGCGCAGGGCGAGTACATCGCTCAGGCGGATATCGCGGACAACGTGTTCGCGCAGGGCATTCTTGGTCCTTGCTTTGGAGTGAAGCCGACAGACGGTGATGTCGTTTCTCCGGTTGCTGGTTCGGTTTATGCGGTCGCTGGCACCAAGCATGCGGTGACTATCGTGACCGATGGCGGCGCCGAGGTGCTGGTTCACATTGGCATCGACTCGGTCAAGCTCGATGGCGCTGGCCTCGAAACGTTTGTTCAGAAGGGCGACCGCGTGACTGCGGGCCAGCGCATCGCGTCTTTCGACAAAGATGTGTTCGAGAAGGCGGGCGTTGATACTACTATCGTGTGCTCGCTCATCAACGGCAAAGATTATGCGAGCGTTGCCTTCCAACAAGGTGATGCGCCCATGATCGCTACGGTGTAGGGCACAGCAACTAAGGAGATCCATATGCAGCAAGTTGAGCATGCAGATGGCCGGCTCTACGATGCGTCGCTTGTCGGTCGGATCCGTGAGCGGGAGTATACGGGGGAGGTTTATGGAGTCGAAACGCTCTTTAAGCCGGTGCCCGATGTGGACGAGGAGCATGTTGTCGACCCGCGCCTGGAAACCGTTATGGAGAAGAAGCGCAAGATGTTCTCCGAGCGCGCTCAGACAGGGTGGCGGCTTTCCAACGAGCGCTACCGTCCCGACAAGGTGACATACGACCTCACGACGACGGACGTTGGCGTAGACGAACGGCTCATTCCCATCGACGACGATCACCTCATTGATATCTACATATATCGTGCCGAGGGAGCGCCACAGAATTGTCCCGTGATGATTTATCTGCATGGCGGCGGTTTTACGGCGGGTGACATGCGTTTGTACGCCAACCAAATGAAGCTCGTAGCGGAGCTTTCGGGGGCAGTCGCAATCTTTCCTGAGTACCGTCTCGCGCCGGAGTGCCCGTTCCCCGGACCGATTGATGATGCGTGGGGTACCGTGTGCTGGGTGCACGAGCATGCCGCCGAGCTGGGCGTCGATCCAGAGGGCATCATGGTCGCTGGAGATTCGGCAGGCGGTTCGCTCACCGCAGCGTGCGTGCAGAGGGATCTCGAACGCATGGCATCGGGGGCGGAGCGCATTATCAAAAAGATCGTTGGCATCTATCCCGGGTGGGATCTTCGCGATTGGCGTACGCTGGACGAATATACCTGGTCGTACGATGAGTATCCGGTTCGCGAGGATCAGTTCGAGCTTGTGAAGAGCCGCATCGAACGTATTCGCAGCGGCGTGGAGGGGAGCGAGACCTCTTCTTCTAATCTGTATCTGCAGGGTAAGACTACGCCGGATAATCCGCTCGTGAATGTTGCGGCAGCGTCTGACGAGGTACTCGAGCAGTTCCCTGAGGTGCTCGCCATCTCGTCGGAATACGACTACCTTCGCGTGGGGACCGATCACCTGGTGAAGCGCATGCAAGATCTGGGTGTGAAGGTTCGAAACATGCACTACTGTGGCTGTGATCATGGATTCTTCGATATGCTTGGAACGTATGTCCAAGCCGAGGAGCTCTGCCAAACGCTAGCGGACGAGTTGAAGGCCTTGTAATCGCGCGGGTGTCGCCTATGGGTGACACCCGCTTTTTGCTTGGGTTTATTCGGCGGGGTTGGTGCATTGCAAGAAAGGTTAGCTACCATGCTTGTTTCGATGGTTCAGATGCTGCGTGATGCTCGTGAGCAGGGGTACTGCGTACCCGCTCTGGGGTGCGGGAACGAGCATCAGGCGCGTGCTTGTATCGCGGCGGCCGAGCAGGCTTCTTCGCCGCTTATCCTGTTGGTTATTTACGAGGTGGTCCCCTCGTTCGAGACGATTAGCAGGGGCGTACTCCGCGTGGCAGAAGAGGCGAGCGTTCCGGTATCGGTTATTCTCGACCATGGAAAAACGTTCGAGCAGGTCATGCATGCCATTAGGCTTGGATTTCCCGATGTGATGCTCGATTGTTCAGCGCTGCCTTATGAGGAGAACGCGAGCCGCATGCGCGAAGTGGTGCGGGTTGCCCATGCGGTTGGCGTGGGCGTTGAGGCTGAGTTCGGCCATGTGGGCATGGGGCTCGGCACGGGCGAGACGGCGGATCATAGCGTGTATACCGATCCCGATGAAGCGGTGCGCTTCGTTTCGGAGACGGGAGTTGATGCGCTCGCGGTATCTATCGGCACGGCACATGGAGCCTACGAGGGAACTCCCGAGTTGCAATTTGGTTTGCTCACCGAGCTGAGAGAGAAGGTGCCGGTGCCGCTCGTGTTGCATGGAGGCTCGGGGTCCGGCGAGGAAAACCTACGGAACGCTTGTCGTATGGGTGTGGCGAAACTCAACATTGCCCATGACTTATATTGCGGGGCCCTCCGTGCCCTTGAGGATGCAGATTTTACGGGCAACGGAGCCTATGACCTCTATAACGTGGTTTTCCGTGGCATCGAGGCGGCTGCAGCTCACGCAATTGACATCTGCGGCTCTGCTGGCAAGGCATAGGGCATCGCTTGCATGTCCTTGTATCGGAGGATGGCTCTTCCATGCCGATTTACGCAATAAGAGCTATGTTTCGTCTTCTTATTGCGTAATTCGGCATGCAAGTTTACTCAGAGCACAAGGCTGGGCCCACCGTGCTGTGCCCGCCAATCTGGGTCCACCGAGCGAGAAACATACGACGAAGGCCGGCAGGGACTAAGCAGAGCGCGAAGCAAAAGGCCGCGCCAGCGAGTTGTTGCTGGCGCGGCCGGATTCTCTACAGCCCGTATAGCTCGCTGAATTTCTTTTGCAGATAATCGCAATAGAACGTGGCGTCAAACGGAGCACCGCACGCGTTCAGGATGAGCTCGGGTGCGTCCTTGCCCGCGCCCCAGCGCCAGATTTTTTCGCGCAGCCAGGTGCGCACGGGTGCAAGGTCGCCTGCGGCGCAGGCGGCATCAATGCCCACGCCGTCTGCCGCCATGGCGGGTACCATCTGCGCTCCATAGGCGCTTCCGAGCGCGTAGCTCGGGAAGTACCCGAAGCTTCCGCCCGACCAGTGCGTGTCCTGCAGGCAGCCATCCGTGTCATTCGGCACGTCAAGCCCCAGGTACGTACGGGTAAACTGCGCCCAGAGCTCAGGGATGTCGCGTGCGGTTGCCTCGCCCGCGAAGAGCATCCGCTCGATGTCATAGCGCACCATGATATGCAGCGGGTAGGTGAGCTCATCAGCTTCGGTGCGAATGAGCTGCGGCAGCGCGATGTTTGCCGCGCGGTAGAGTTGGTCCTCCGAGACGCTTCCATATGCCTCGGGAACGTGCTTGCGCAGCACGGCCAGAAGCGGGCCCATAAATGCGCGCGAGCGTCCGACGATGTTCTCAAAGAATCTCGACTGGCTTTCGTGGATGCCCATGGTGGAGCCGGTGCCCAGGCAGGTGTAGGCGTACGCGGGATCGATGTTCTGCTCGTAAATGGCGTGGCCAGCCTCGTGGATGACCGAGAACACATTGCTGAGCAGGTTGTTTTCGTAGATGTGCGTCGTGATGCGCACGTCGCCGGGCGCCATGCCGTTGGTGAAGGGGTGCTCGACGCAATCGAGAACGGAGGCCTCGGGATCAAGGCCCACGATGTCCATGAGCTCGCGAGCGATGGCAAGCTGCACGGATTCCGGTACGCGGGCGGTGAGGAACGGCGCCTCGGGCTGGGGGCGCTTTCCTATCTCGTGCACAAGCGGTACGACGGTAGTCTTGACCTGGTCAAAGAACCGATCATAGGCGGCCGAGTTCATGCCGCGCTCGTATTGATCGAGCCATACATCGTAAGGGTCGCGCGTCGAATCGATGCAGGCGGCCTGGCGCTTAAGCGCAGCGAGGATGCGATCGATGTACGGGGCGAACGATTCCCAGTCGTTCGCGAGCTTCGCTTTGTGCCAGACAGCGTTCGCTTCGCTGGTGAGCTTCGACCACGCTGCAGCCTCTTCGGTGGGAATGGCAACCGCCTCGCGCTGCTCGCGGGCGAGGACGCGAAGCTCGGTTGCCGTTTGCTCGTCGAGTTCTCCGGCGGCTGCCGCCTCTTCGAGCTGGGCAATTAGTTCTTGCGCCGAAGCACTGGTAAGCGCTTCATGGTATTCACCGGCAAGTGCACCCATGGCCTCCGCGCGCGCGGGTGCGCCCTTCGGCGGCGCCTTGGTCTCCCCGTCGAATTCCAAGATGCCCATAAGGTACGTACGCAGCCACAGATCGCGCTCGAGGCGTTTGAGCTGCTGAATAGTTGGGTTGTCGGCCATGGCGATCCTTTCAAACAGAGGCGTTTCATGTGAACTCAGTGTACCCCACTCTGTTGGGCAGGGAATGAGCTCCCATTTGACGTCAGCGGGTCGGGGCCGCAACGCATTGTTGAGCCGCTTGCCGAGGAAGCACGCTCGGGGCAACTATTTCCCTGCCAGGCATTTATGGTGAGCAGGTTGTGTTGAATTAGGGCTCTGCGCGGAGGCATCCGATGGGGCCTACGTTCTCAAAGCGCCTTCTGGATGTCGGCGGGATGGGCATCCCGTCGACATCCATTTTGTATATGGGGCTGTACATGTAGGAGCGCCGCGCTGAGTGCGCATGCCGGGGCGGTTATTCAAGTTCGAGCGCTTTGGGCCCATGATTGGCCAGCTGATAGGCTACTTGCCGTGCTGAAGTTTTTTGCAGCAGATTATCTGCGCTGGGCGAGGTAAGTATTCTGCGCGTCGTGGCCTGCGAAATCCGGCTAGATTTCGATGGGAAAATTGAAAAACGGCAATGTGCGCTGCGAATTTGCTGTCGTAGGGACGGGGTAAGCGAACGTCATTGCGGGCCGCTAAACCGAAGGCCTGCATTTCCCTCGCGTAAATTGACGAAAACATGATAATCGTCACTAATGCCAGCATCCTGTGCTAGCATGATGCGCCGCTATGTTGTTTATCAGGGGAGAATGCATGGAAGGACAAGCCAAAACGAGCAAAGCGCTCAGCGTGAAGAAGATCGTTATCCGTGTGGCCGTCGTATTCGTAGCGCTTATCGTTCTTGCGGTGGCAGGGATTGCATTTATGTTCCGCCATGAAATCGCGACCGTGGCATCCATCAAGAAGGTGAACGATTACCCCTTCTATACCATGACCTATGAGGGCGATTACGGCATTGACGAGTTCATAGCCCAGGGAGGCGCTTCCAGCGATGCCGAGCTCATCGGGTTCGTCGTGCAGCATCTCATGAAAGGGCTTCCCATAACGATCGAGCTGCCCGACCTTGCGTGCTCGACGTTCAACGCCACCACGTCAGAAGGCAACGCAATCTTTGGCCGTAACTTCGATTTGAGCTATTCGCCGAGCATGCTGGTGCGCACCGATCCGGCGGATGGCTACGCATCGATTTCCATGGTTAACCTGGGGTTCCTTGGCTACGGTGAAGACAAGTTGCCGGATTCTCCCACTTCGAGCATAACGGCGCTTGCGGCCCCTTACGCGCCGCTTGACGGCGTGAACGAAGCTGGCCTGGCCGTGGGGGTGCTGCTCATCGACACCGACCCCACCAATCAGCAAACCGACAGGGTGGACATCACAACTACGACGGCCATCCGCCTTATGCTCGATAAGTGCGCGACGGTGGACGAAGCGCTTGACCTGCTTGAGCAGTACGACATGCATTCGAGTGCCAACAGCTGCTACCACTTCCAGATCGCCGATGCCTCGGGCGATACCGTGGTGGTCGAGTATGTTGATAACGAGATGTCGGTTCTCGACCCCGACGACGTGACGACTGCGGGCCAGCCCGCTGCGGGCACCACGTACATGGCGGCTACGAACTTCCTGCTCACACCAGGTGAGTATGATTTCGGAACGGGCCAGGACCGCTACCAGATCGTGACTGAGGGGCTTGGGGCGACGGACGGCGTTCTTTCCGAGGATGAGGCCATGAGTCTCCTCGCCGCGTGCTCGCAGGAGCCGCATATCAATAGCCGTGGGGAGGAGAGCCAGACGCAATGGTCGGTGGTGTATAACCTCGACAAGCAGAGTGCAACCATTGCCATTGGGCGAGATTACGAGAATGTCTACGAGGTGAGCCTGCGCGATTAGGGGCATTCGCCCCGCCGGGGCTGCGGGCTGCGCACACCGCATTCCGCATAATTGCACGTGGGAGGCGCACCCGTTGTGCTATCATTTCGACCAACGCGTTGACGGAGAGGGTTGCACCCGCCGCGTCGCCGTTCAGAGAGGGTGGGTCACCGGCTGAAAGCCCGCCTGCGGAGGCAAGGATGCAGCGTTCACTCCCGAGTAGCGACCTGAACGGCCGCATGGCAGACGTGCGAGACAGATGTACCCGGCACAACTGTCTCATTGCGCTGAGTAGGGAAGCCGCCGCCTGGGCGACATCAGGCCAAAGAGGGTATGCGGGGCACGACATCCCGCAGCCAACCAAGGTGGTACCGCGGAATTGCATCCGTCCTTGAGCAAACTGAGCTCGAGGGCGGATTTTTCTTTTCGTCTCGGGCGATGTTCCAGAGACCTCGAGCACCGGGAGATTTCGAAAGGGGAAGTACATGGGTCTGATTGACGATCTCGATGCGTTGCAGGCGCGCGCGCAGGAGATGATTGCCGCCGCGACAGATGCGAAAAAGCTAGAAGAGGCACGCGTGGCGCTCCTCGGCCGAAAGGGCGAGGTCACGCAGATTATGCACATGATGGGCAAGGTTGCGCCTGAAGAGCGCCCGGTGCTCGGCAAGCGCGCGAACGAGCTGCGCCGCATGGCCGAGAGCCTCATCGAGCACGCTGCCGGCGACCTCAAGCGCCAGGCCATGCGCGAGCTCATGGCCACCGAATCCGTGGACGTGACGCTTCCGGGGGCGCGCCCGACCATCGGCCATGCCCACCTCATCAACCAGATCAAAGAGGAGATCGAGGACGTGTTCTGCGGTATCGGCTATACCGTCGAATCGGGCCCCCAGGTGGAGACCTCGTACTATAACTTCACTGCGCTGAACGCCCCGATGGACCATCCGAGCCGTTCTGCGCGCGATACGTTCTACGTGGTGGACAACGCGCCCGGATCCGTGGCGCACCCCGAGCAGCACGCGCACGGCGAGTCCGACGTGCTCCTGCGCACCCAGACGTCCGGCGCGCAGATTCATATCATGGAGCATCAAAAGCCGCCCATCTATGCCATCGTTCCTGGCACCGTGTATCGTCCGGATACGGCCGACGCCTGCCACCTTCCTCAGTTCAACCAGGTCGAGGGCATCGTGGTAGACGAGGGCATTACGTTCGGCGACCTCAAGGGCACGCTGGACTACTTCGCGCGCGCGATGTTCGGTGAGGACCGCCAGACGCGTTATCGCCCGCATTTCTTCCCCTTCACCGAGCCGAGCTGCGAACTCGACGTTTCTTGCCACGTCTGCGGGGGCAAGGGTTGCAGCTTCTGCAAGCACAGCGGTTGGATCGAGATTCTCGGTTGCGGCATGATCGACCCGAACGTGCTTATCAACTGCGGCGTCGATCCCGACCGTTATACCGGCTTCGCGTTTGGCATCGGTGTGGAGCGCGTTGCGGCGCTCCGGTACGACCTGCCCGACCTGCGCACGCTCATGACCGGTGACATGCGCTTCTTGGAGCAGTTCTAAACCGAGCAGTACCGCAGGTGAGGGGCTGGCAAGTCCTGTCGCCCCGTTGTCACCATTGTTACGCAGAAGGAGAATGCAATGCGCGTTTCATATAACTGGCTGCAGGAGCTCATCGACGTTCCGGAGTCGCCGGAAGAGCTCAGCCGCGAATTCATCCGTACGGGCACCGAGGTTGAGGCCATCGACACCGTGGGCGAATCGTTCAATCATGTCGTGACGGCGAAGGTCGTGTCTAAAGAGCCCCATCCGGATTCCGACCACATGTGGGTCACGATGGTCGATGTGGGAGGTTATAACCTGGGGGAGGACGGCTCGCCCGAGCCGTTGCAGATTGTGTGCGGCGCCCAAAACTTCGAGCAGGGCGATCACATTGTGACCGCGCTGGTGGGGGCGGAGCTCCCCGGTGGCATCAAGATCAAGAAGAGCAAGCTGCGCGGTGTGGTGAGTTACGGCATGAACTGCTCGGCGCGCGAGCTTGATCTTTCGGGTGATCATTCCGGCATCATGATTCTGCCCGCGGACGCGCCGGTGGGCGTGCCGTTCGCCGAGTATCGCGGCACGTCGGACACCGTTCTGGACTGCGAGATTACCCCGAATCGCCCGGACTGCCTCTCCATGGTGGGCATGGCCCGCGAGGTAGGAGCCATCTTCGACCGCGACACGCATATCGAGCTGCCAACCATCAAGCAGGAGGTTGGGCGCCCGACGGCCGACGAGGTCTCGCTCGCCATCGCCGACGAGGGACTGTGCAGCCGCTACGTGGCGCGCATCGTGCGCAACGTGAAGGTGGGGCCCTCGCCGGAGTGGATGGTCGAGCGCTTGGCGGCAGCCGGCGTGCGCTCCATCAACAACATCGTGGACATCACCAACTACGTGATGATGCTTACCGGCCAGCCCCTGCACGCCTTCGACCTCGACACCTTTGCCGAGCGCGACGGGCATCGCAGCGTGGTGGTGCGCGGGGCGCACGAGGGCGAGGTCTTCCAGACACTCGACGGCGTTGAGCGCACACTCGACGAAGGCATGGGCCTCATCACCGATGGCGAGCGCCCCGTGGCGCTGGCCGGCGTGATGGGCGGCATGGATTCCGAGATTGAAGACGATACGCGTGACGTGCTCATCGAGAGCGCATGCTTTGATGCGGGGCGCACGTCGCACACGAGCCGCGACCTGCAGCTTATCTCCGAGGCGTCGATTCGTTTTGAGCGCCAGGTAGACGAGGCGGGCTGTGTGGATGTGGCGAACATCACGGCGGCGCTCATCGAGGAGCTCGCGGGCGGCGAGGTCGCGCCGGGTTACGTGGACCTCTATCCTGCGCCCAAGGCGCAGCCGGAGCTCGTGCTGCGCCAGGAGCGCGTCGACCTCATCTGCGGTGCCCAGATTTCGCCGGAGTTCATCGAGCGCGCGCTCACGCGGCTCGGCTGCACGGTGCGCGCGGACGCTGCGGGCGCTGGTGCTGCGGGCGTGGACGCTGCGGCCGGTGGCACCGGTGCTGCGGGAACGTTCCGCGTAGTGCCGCCGAGCTTCCGTCCGGACCTTGAGCGCGAGATCGACCTCATCGAGGAGGTCCTGCGCCTTTGGGGCATGGATCGCGTGGAGGCAACCATTCCTGCAGCGAAGAATCACATCGGCGGCCTCACGCACGAGCAGCGCCTGCTTCGCCGCGTGGGCGCCATCTTGCGCTCCTGCGGACTCAACGAGACCACGACGTACTCGTTCGCCGCGCCCGGCGACCTGGAGAAGACTCGCATGAGCACCGAGGGCCGCGGCTTGCCGGTCGTCATCATGAACCCGCTCGTTGCCGAGCAGACCGAGATGCGTCGTTCGCTGCTTCCGGGGCTGTTGCAGTCCGTTGCCTACAACAACGCGCACGGCACGGCCAACGTGCACCTGTACGAGATGGGTACGCTCTTCTGCGGTCGCGAGAACGCGAGCCTGCCCAAGGAGCGCCGTTCGCTCGCCGGCGTGCTGTCCGGCGCGTGGGGCGATGTGACGTGGAACCAGAAATTCGCGCCGTTGCGTTTCTTTGACGGCAAGGGTGTAGTGGAAGAGTTGCTCGCTCAGCTCCGAGTCGAGAAGGTTCGGTTCCGCCCGGCCGAGGGCGACGGTCACGCCTTCCTGCAGCCGGGCCGCGGTGCCGAAGTGCTGGCGGGTGGTACCGTGCTCGGATGGGTGGGCGAGATTCACCCCGAGGTCCGCGATGCGTACGGCATCGATCTTCCGGTCGTGGCGTTTGAGCTGAGCCTCGACGCGCTCATCACGTGCTCGCGCGATCAGCAGGCGTATCGCGACTTCTCGTCATACCCGGCGGTCGAGATGGACCTTGCCATCGTGGTGGACGAGGGCGTTACCTGCGAGGATTTGGAGCGCCGTCTTCAGTCTGCCGGAGGCAAGCTCCTGCGCGGTGTGCGCCTCTTCGATGTGTACCGCGACGACAAGCGCGTAGGTGAGGGGAAGAAGTCGATGGCGTTCGCGCTTACGTATCGCGCCGACGACCACACGCTTACCTCCGAAGAGGTCGAGAAGGTGCACCAGAAGCTCGTGACCAAGGTGTGCAAGGCTACCGGCGGCGAAGTCCGCGCTTAATGCGGCTTGCCCAGGTGCCGTACCTCGGCCCTTGGAGCCCGTTCGGCCCTACACTTCTAGCGAGAACGATGTGCGCGCTGGGGACCGGAGGGCGGGTGATGCCCCTGGGCAATTTCCGCAGCGAAGCGAGGACCAAGCCCAGGGATGTCACCCGCCCCCGGCCCTCTTCGGGAGCAAACAGCGATTGGAGCTCTTGTGCCAAGTTGGAACATCCATATTGCCCAGAGCGAGCAGCTCTTTTCCCGCAATGGCGCGGTCGCTTGCACCGTGCGGGACCGCAATGCCTTTCTGTTTGGTGCGCTCGTGCCGGACATCCCGGTGGGCTACATGGTTCCCGACGTGCGCGAGCCCATCGCGTATCGCATCACGCACTTCGCAACGCCCGAGCCTATCCCCAAGCCGCGCGAGCATGAGTTCTGGGCCGATTACGTCGCCCCTGCTGCAGGGCGCCTTGGTATCGTAGAGGGCCGCGTCCCCATTGCCGATGCCATCGCTCCCGCATCGATTGCTATTGAGCGCGAAACGGTCAATCGCATCCACTATCCCCAGCGCTACGAGGGCGTGACCATCAATCCCCCCAAGCAGGGAAGCCCCGCCGACGAAGATTGCTCGACTGCCGCACTTGAGCGCTCGGGCTTTGATCTCTTGCTTGGCGTATGGACACACCTTCTGGCCGATAACATTTGGAACACGCGCGTCAACGAGTTTCTCGATGCGCTTGGCGATAAGCCCAGCGAGCAGTTTCGCATTAAAAAGCAGGGAGATTTTGACTGGTTCGGCAAGACACTGCCCATTACCTCGTTTCCTCGCGATACGCCGCGGCTCATTGCGGCCGCCGCGGCGTTTCCGCAGTACGAGTTCGACGAGCGCACGGTGCTTATGACCATCGGCGTCGCACATGAGATTGTCCGGGAGAACCAAGGCGCGCTCGATCACCCGCCCTATCGCCTGCTCACCAGCGAGTTTTTCTCGACCGTGTCCGCTGAGGTTGTCGAGACTACGGACCGACTTTTGGCGGGACGGCTGCAGGGCGCACGTCTTGTTGAGGCGCTGTGAGCGGTTCGCAACACATTCGTTTCGGATATCAACGGTTGTTTCGGAGAGGGTTGAGTAGCTAAGTACCAGGAAACGCATCTACCTGCTGGTTCTATAAAGAGAAACGCTCATCTGCTCGGCACTTGGGAAAACAACCGTTGATAACCGTCGCGAGTTGCCTTTTGCGTCTGAAAAACGTTGCAATCTTTGCTTGTCTTCGGAGTTTACGCATCTTATGCGCTGCCGCTTACGAGCCAAGCGCCTCCCAATCGATGAAGAGCTCATCACAGAGCGTCCGCTCCTTCTGCATAAGCGCCTCGGTTTTAGGTTGAGGCCGAAACCCCGCACGGCGAGCGATGTGATCGATGGCGGCATGTCGTCGCTCCTCGTCGACAAGCTGCTCATAGGTGAGAAAGATGACGTCGATGCCCATGCTTTGAAGGGCAAGGGTACGGTTGGCATCAAGGCCGCCTTGCTCAGCTGAATCATGGGCGAGGTGTCCGTGGCATTCGACGTCAAGTGCTTGTCCACCCTTGCAGCCGGGAAAGAAGAGGTCGCAGTAGCAATGCTGCCTCCCCGCGAGCCGACGCGCTTTACGGCCGAGCTGAACCAGGTGGTTGTTCTCGAAAGACGTAAGTCCTGCGCCGCCGAGCCGCCGGGATGCTCCCAGCAGCATGGAAGTTTGCGCTTCGAGTGGCGAGGCGGTCTGTCCGCTTACCATTTGCGCTGCCTGTCGGAATTGCTTGCTGCCGCGTAGACCGTTGATATGCTCGGCATAGTGCTGAAGCTCATGCACAGTGATGAGCGGAGGGCGCTTCCAGAGGGAGGTGCCATTGCCATGCGCATCTCGAACCTGTTGCCACATGTCGCGCGAGAGCCTGGTGTTTCTTATCGCGTCGAGGTGGGCTTGTGTCTCGGGCGCTGGGCGATAAACGGAAAACGATCCGCAAAGTTCGTACATTGCCATTGCAAGATGCGTAACCGAAACATGTGGTGCCATGGTGAGCAGGGTAAAGAGTGGCGAGCTGAGCGTGATTTCCAGGTCGTTTTCGAAGAAGGAGCCGAGGGGAAGCTCTTGCGACCAAAGGTGCATTTTGACGGAACTGGAGTAGCGCAGATATTTGCGCTGCGTAACAAGGACGTGGATGGGTATACCCAGGCCGCCGAGCGCTTCGGGGTTGCGAGCTATCGCGAGTTTTCCAACCCGTGTTGAGATGTCGGGGAGCGGTGGATAGAGCGCGAGAATCTGCGGCGGGGTTCTGAGCAGCCGAAAAGCCGAAACCCCACAGATGAACTCATGCATGGTGCCTCCCCTCCGCACGTGATGTGCCGTAATGATATCAGCCTGCGACGTTTGTCAGGGCAGTTATGTGGGGGAGGGTAGCGTTCTTGAGGAAACTTTCGGATATCAACGGTTGTTTTGGAAAAGACTTGGTAGTTAATAAACAGCCAAGGTATTTACCTGCTTGTCTTATGAATAGAAGCCCTCGTCTACTCGGAGCTTCCGAGAATAACCGTTGATATCCGAAAGTTTTGTTGCAGGAGTGCTCGGAGAAAAGAAAACCGCCCTCGCAGAGGAGGGCGGTTCGATGCAAAAAGCGCTTCTATTCGATGAATAACGTGACGCCTTAGCGCACCTGAGCGACGTAGACCACGTTCGTGGAGCTGCGCTTCCCATCGCCGATGGTGGAGTCGACGGCGGTCTTGGGGTCGCCGACGGTCACGACGGCAACATCGCCGGCGTCCACATAGCCGCGCTCCTTAGCGCAGTCGATGGCCTTCGCCACGGTGTCGTCCACGCTGCCCTGCGTAATAGCGGCAAGGTGCGGCTCGATACCCCAGTACATGAGCATCTTCTGCACGGCCCACTGGTGGCGCGAGAAAGCGACAACGGGCGTGCTCGGGCGGAAGTGCGAGATGAGGCGCGCGGTGCGGCCGGTGGTGGTGGGAACAACGATGCACTTGGCGCCCACGGTCGTGGCCATGTTCACGGCGGAGAGGCCCACAACGTTGTTGATCACGCGCGTGCTCTGGCTGCCCTCGGGTACCTTGAGTTCGGCATGCGCCCCCAGGTACTGCTCGGTCTCATGCGCGATGCTCGCCTGCATGCGAACGGCCTCGACCGGGTACTTACCGGCAGCGGACTCGCCGGAGAGCATCACGGCGTCGGTGCCGTCGTAGATGGCGTTCGCGACGTCGGCGACCTCAGCGCGGGTCGGGCGCGGGTTGCGGATCATGGAGTCGAGCATCTGCGTAGCGGTGATGACCGGCTTGTACGCAGCGTTGCACTTCTTGATCATCTTCTTCTGCAGGTGCGGCACGAGCTCGGGCGAGATCTCGATACCCAGGTCGCCGCGGGCAACCATGATGCCGTCGGAGGCCTTGAGGATCTCGTCGAAGTTCTGGACGCCGAGAGCGCACTCGATTTTGGGGAAGATGCCCACGTGCTCGCCGCCGTTCTCACGGCAGAGCTCGCGGATCTCGCGCACGGCGGCGCCGTTGCGGATGAAGGAGGCGGCGATGTAATCGATGCCCTCCTTCAGGCCGAAGAGGATGTCCTGGCGGTCGCGCTCGGTGATGGCGGGAAGGCCGATCTCGACGTTGGGCAGGTTCACGCCCTTGCGCTCGCCGATCTCGCCGTCGTTCTTGACGACGCAGTGCATATCCTGGCCCTCAACGCTCTCGACCACAAGCTCAACGATGCCGTCGTCGATGAGGATGCGCGTGCCGGCCTCGGCCTCGCTGGGCAGATCGAGGTAGTCGAGCGAGATGTGGCTGGCGTCGCCAAGGAAGTCCTCGGAAGTGGGGGCAGCGGTGACGACAATCTTGTCGCCGGCCTTCACCGAGATCTTCTGGTGGTCCTTGAGCAGGCCGGTGCGGACCTCGGGGCCCTTGGTGTCAAGCAGGATGCCGATCGTCATGTCGAGCTCGGCAGCGATGCGGCGGACGCGCTCGATGCGGCCGTGATGCTCCTCGTACGAGCCATGGGAGAAGTTGAAGCGGGCAACGTTCATGCCCGCCTTCATCATCTCGCGCAACGTCTCGTCGTTGTCGCAGGCAGGGCCCATCGTGCAGACAATTTTCGTGCGTTTATACATGCAGTCCTCCAATTACACACTGCGTTTATGGGTCTTCTCGTTCAGCGGTGCATTATAGGTGAACTGGCCGGAAAGATAGCCGCTTATCGAAGAAAAACAGCCGATTACCGAATCTGCATTACATAACACAAATACGGGGATTATATCCCGCAATTTTTGCTGAAGAGGTCGGATGCCGACGAAGGTGGGTTGCACGGAATGTCGGACGGAGTGTCGGACGATGGCGGGCCGGGCGTCCCGGCGTTGCCGTGCGGAGCGCCCGGCAACGCCGCACCTGGCAGAGCGCTGCCCGAAAAACGCCGCCACTGAGGTAAGCGGCAGAAACCCCGAGCTTCTGGGCCTCGCGGACCGCGCGCTTGGGTAAAATAGAAGCTTGCATGACGAGCCCTTGCCTCCGGGAATTACGATTGGGCGTTGTGTAGGTATAGGGGGTGCCCCGGGCACCCAGAGTTCAGACGTACCAGGAGGGATACAGTTTGAAAGAGTACCTAGCTTCGGCTGAGGACGTGCTCAAAGAGCAATCCACGAGCGCGGATGCGGGCCTGAGCACTTCCGAGGCGCAAACGCGCCAGGCGAAGTTCGGCCCGAACAAGCTCAAGGAGGAAGAGAAGACCCCGCTGTGGATTCGCTTCTTCCAGCAGATGGCTGACCCCATGGTCATCATGCTCATCGTCGCGGCCGTCATCTCCGCCGTGACCGGCATGATCCAGGGCGAGTCCGAGTGGGCCGACGTCGTCATCATCATGGCGGTCGTTATCATCAACTCCGCCCTCGGGGTGATCCAGGAGGCCAAGAGCGAAGAGGCGCTCGCTGCTCTTCAGGAGATGAGCGCCGCCCAGTCCAAGGTCATCCGCGACGGCAAGCAGATCTCGCTGCACTCCAGCGAGCTCGTGCCCGGCGACATCGTGCTGCTCGAGGCGGGCGACGCGGTTCCCGCCGACTGCCGCGTGCTCGAGAGTGCTTCTATGAAGATCGAGGAGGCCGCCCTCACCGGCGAGTCCGTCCCGGTAGAGAAGCACACCGACCCGATCGCGCTCGACGGTGCCGACGACGTTCCGCTCGGCGACCGCAAGAACATGTGCTACATGGGCTCCACCGTGGTGTATGGCCGCGGCCGCGCCGTGGTGTGCGGGACCGGCATGAATACCGAGATGGGTAAGATCGCTGGTGCGCTCAACGACGCCAAGGAAGAGCTCACGCCGCTTCAGGTGAAGCTCGCCGAGCTTTCCAAGATCCTCACCATCCTGGTGATTGTCATCTGCGTGGTCGTCTTCGCCGTCGACGTGCTGCGCGCCGGCATCGGCACCGTCACCGCCGAGCCGCACATGCTGCTCGACACCTTCATGGTTGCCGTGTCGCTCGCTGTTGCGGCCATTCCCGAGGGCCTCGTCGCCGTGGTGACGATCGTGCTTTCCATCGGCGTGACCAAGATGGCCAAGCGCCAGGCGATTATCCGCAACCTCAGTGCGGTCGAGACCCTTGGCTGCACGCAGGTCATCTGCTCGGATAAGACGGGCACCCTCACCCAGAACAAGATGACGGTCGTGAACCACGAGCTTGCCGCTCCCGAGGAGAAACTGCTTGCGGGCATGGCGCTGTGCTCCGATGCCAAGTGGGACGAAGAGGCCGGCGAGGCCGTGGGCGAGCCCACCGAGTGCGCGCTTGTGAACGATGCCGCAAAGATGGGCATGAAGGGGCTGGATGAGGAGCACCCGCGCGTGGGCGAGGCTCCGTTCGACTCCGGCCGC
>OGXS01000085.1_pt1 | contig 92821 bp, 89 predicted proteins | sample 1576371 | NCBI WGS metagenome assembly OGXS01 (sample SAMEA3541475, study PRJEB24748) | human gut metagenome | biome: human gut; feature: human-associated habitat; material: faeces | place: China | collected 2012
TTGAGCGGGAGCGGGGAATCACCATCCTCTCCAAGAATACCGCTGTTTTTTATAAAGGAACAAAGATCAATATTGTGGACACTCCGGGCCACGCTGATTTCGGCGGCGAGGTGGAGCGGGTGCTTAAAATGGTCGACGGCGTTATACTGGTGGTCGATGCGTTCGAAGGAGCTATGCCCCAGACCAAATTTGTACTGCGCAAGGCTTTGGATCTGTCTCTCCCGGTCATTGTCTGCATCAACAAGATCGATCGTCCGGAGGCCAGGCCGGAGGAAGTGATCGATGAAGTCCTGGAACTCTTTATCGATCTGGACGCGTCCGAAGAACAGCTGGACTGTCCGTTTGTCTATGCTTCCGCAAAGGCCGGCGTAGCTGTCCTGGATCTGACAGATGAGGAACGGGATATGAAACCGCTGTTTGAAACGATTCTTGACTATATCCCAGCTCCCCAGGGCGATCCGGACGCAGATACCCAGGTGCTGATCAGTACCATCGACTATAATGAATATGTGGGCCGCATCGGCATCGGAAAGGTAGAGAACGGCCGGATCCGAGTAGGCATGGATGCCGTTGTGGTCAACGAGCATGATCCCAGCCGCCAGGAAAAAGTACGCATTAGCAAACTCTATGAATTCGACGGTCTGAATAAGGTTGATGTCAAGGAGGCGACCATCGGCTCTATCGTAGCCATCTCCGGTATCTCCGATATTTCCATCGGTGATACTTTATGCTCTCCAGAAAATCCAAAAGCCATCCCTTTCCAGAAAATCTCAGATCCTACCATCGCCATGCAGTTTATCGTCAACGACAGTCCTTTCGCCGGGCAGGAAGGGAAATACGTTACATCCCGGCATCTGCGGGACCGCTTGTTCCGGGAATTGAACACCGATGTCAGTTTAAGGGTGGAAGAATCCGACAGCACAGACAGCTTCAAGGTTTCCGGCCGGGGAGAACTCCATCTTTCCGTCCTGATCGAGAATATGCGCCGGGAAGGATATGAGTTTGCCGTAAGCAAGGCAGAGGTCCTCTACCGGGAAGACGAGAACGGAAAACTTCTGGAGCCTATGGAGACCGCTTATATTGACGTGCCCGATGAGTTCACCGGGACGGTTATTGAAAAGCTGAGCCAGCGCAAAGGAGAACTGCGCAATATGAGCCCCATCGGCGGCGGCTACACCCGCCTGGAATTCTCTATTCCTTCCCGCGGACTCATCGGCTACCGGGGCGAATTCCTGACTGACACCAAAGGAAACGGGATCATGAATACCGCCTTCGATGGCTACGCTCCCTATAAAGGCGATATCCAATATCGAAAACAAGGCTCTCTCATCGCCTTTGAGACCGGCGAGTCTGTAACATATGGCCTATACAGCGCGCAGGAACGGGGGACATTGTTCATCGGTCCCGGAGAAAAAGTCTACTCCGGGATGGTCATTGGAGAGAACGCAAAGACGGATGATATTGAAGTAAATGTCTGCAAGACAAAACATCTGACCAATACCAGGTCTTCCAGCGCTGATGAAGCGCTCCGGCTGACTCCCCCTAAGATCTTAAGCCTGGAACAGGCTCTGGATTTTATCGACACAGACGAACTTCTGGAAGTCACTCCCAAAAGCCTCCGGCTCCGCAAGAAGATCCTGGATCCCCGGATGCGCAAGCGGGCGAACCGCTCTTAATAAACTCTGAAGGAGGAAATCATGAGACAATATGTATCCATCTTTTTAAAACGTCTGGCCACGATCCTGGAGTTTTTCATTGCCATTATGCTGGCGATCGGAATCCTTCTGCTCTCTCTGCGCATGGTGGGAGAGCTTGGAAACATTCCCAATCTGGATGTTTGGCCCAACTATGATGATCTGCTGGAAACATGCTTCAATCTGATCATCGGCGTAGAGCTGATCCGCATGATGTACTATCATTCTCCTACCACGGTATTTGACGTACTCTTGTTCGCCATTGCCCGGCAGATCATCGTGGATCATTCTTCCGCCTGGACCAGCCTGATCGGCGTGTGTGCCATCGCGGTTCTTTTTGCCACCCGGAAATTCCTGTTTTCCAATTTTGACGTCTCTGATGAGATCGTCTTCCGGTCTACCACGAAAGTAGGGGTCATCAACAAAATCCTTGGCATTTCAATCCCCCATGAAGATGGAGATACGCTGAAAGATGTGTTCCTGCGCAAATGCAAAGAGGAAGATATTGAGATCGGTGTCGGGACTTTGATCCGTTTCACGAACTTTGGATTGCGTGTCGCCAAAATGCATGATGGAAAAATTTCACGAATCGAAGTAATCCGAGCTATACATTAGACTCCAAACATGTTATACTACATATATCAGATAGATTCATGGTTTTGGCAGGAATTGTCAGACTATACTTTCTGAAAATATGTCAAAAGGAGTTGGTATCATGAAATTTATCATTATCGGCAAAAACATTGATGTTACGCCAGGTTTAAGGCAGGCCATCGAAAACAAATTAGGAAAACTGGAAAGGTATTTTACTCCTGATACGGAAATCCACGTTACATTAAGCGTACAGAGAGAACGTCAAAAAATAGAAGTCACAATCCCTGTCAAGGGCGGTCTTATCCGCTCAGAACAGCAAAGCAGCGACATGTATGTTTCCATTGATCTGGTAGAAGAGGTTATTGAGCGTCAGCTCAGGAAATATAAGAATAAACTGATTGCCAGACACCAGGAAGGCGGAAACTTTAAACAAGAATTCTTTGATGATCAAGACGTGGTAGAAGACGATGGTGAGATCCGCATCGTCCGCACAAAGAAATTCGGTATCAAACCAATGTTCCCGGAAGATGCCTGCGTACAAATGGAGCTTTTGGGACATGACTTCTTTGTATTCTGCAATGCGCAGACAGACGAGGTCAACGTGGTCTACCGGCGCAAAGACGGAAGTTTTGGTCTGATCGAACCAGAATTCGATTAACAAGTGTGACAGCGGATCTTCGCAGGAATGTCCCTCACCATAGCAGCGGGCCTGTGGGAAGCGGCGCGGCCCCTTTCCCACAGGCCCGCGATCTGTTTTCTACAATTCTGTTAGTTTTCCATTTCGTCTCGCGATCCCGCAGGGTCCTTGGATATCCATGATGATCCTTCCATTGGTCTCTTCTGTCAGTTCTTCCTGAAGCCTGGAGGCTTCCGCCTCTGGAACCAGTACTGTAAATTCTACGTTCTCCGTATATACCTCATCCTGGGCCGTCAGCTTCTTTTGTCCAAGCAGATATTGGATTTTGCCTAATTCTGTATAATCTACAGTTATCTTTAGTTTAATCCCCGGTATTCTGGTTATAATCTCAGAAGAAGCAAGCCCCTCCTGAACAGCCATAGAATACGCGCGGATCAGCCCTCCGGTCCCAAGGAGCGTACCTCCAAAATACCTTGTCACCACCACAGCCGCATTATGTATCCCCGCTCCGCAAAGGACATCCATCATAGGCCGCCCCGCTGTTCCGGACGGCTCTCCATCGTCACTGCAGCGCTGGATCTCCTGCCTGTCTCCGATCACATAGGCATAACAATTGTGAGTCGCATCCCAATATTTTTTGCGTGTGGACTCAATAAACTCCAGCGCTTCCTCTTCCGTCTCTACCGGGATGACTGTGGCGATAAATCTGGACTTTTTCTCTATGATCTGGGCTTGCCCGCCTTGATATATGATTTTATATTCTGACTGCATGCTGCTGCCGTTCCTTTCTAAAAGTTTTGCTTCTACATAGCCTTACCTTATTACTATAACGAATTTCTTAAGATTTTCCTACCAAAATGTGAAGTTTTCATTTTTTTCTTTATTTCAATACTGTTATTTGATATAATGACCAGGTATAAAGGAGGCAGACGCGCATGAATTATGGTAAGAAAAAAGCTTCTCAAAAGCAGAAGAAGATCACGTCCAAATCTACCATGCAGGGAAAACGAGTTGGCGTAAGGCTTTTTAAAGCCTTTTTACTTTGTCTGCTTGTTGTAGGAGTCGCCGGGGCCGTTGGCGGCGGCGTCTTTATCAAGCGAATCTTAGACGACACGCCGGAAGTCTCTCCGGACGATGTAAAACCATCTGGATATACTACTTTTGTCTATGCGGATGACGGGGAAACCGAAATCCAGCGTTTTGTCGCTTCTGGTTCCAATCGTGTCTACAAAACCTTGGACCAGATCCCGGAAGATCTGCAGCACGCTTTTGTCGCGATCGAGGACGAGCGTTTCTATGAACACAACGGTATCGATCTGCAGGGTATCGCCCGTGCCGCTGTGGTGGGAATCACCTCCGGGAATTTTTCTGAAGGCGCCAGTACTCTGACGCAGCAGCTGATCAAGAACAATGTCTTCCCCGAATTCACGGAAGAAAAAACCTTCTATGATAAATTACAGCGAAAGATCCAGGAACAGTATCTTGCTCTTCAGATCGAGAAGCAGATGAGTAAAGAAGAGATCATGGAGGCTTATCTGAACACCATCAATCTGGGACAGAATTCTCTGGGAGTCCAGTCCGCGGCCCAGCGCTATTTTGGGAAAGATGTATCGGAACTCACCCTCTCTGAATGCGCGGTCATCGCGGCGATCACTCAGAGCCCTTCCGGCTATAATCCGGTAACAAATCCGGAAGCAAACGCCGAGCGCCGCCAGAAAGTCTTAGACAATATGCTGGAACAGGGGTATATCGATCAGGCGGCTTATGACGAGGCAATGGCAGATGATGTCTACGCCCGCATCCAACAGGTAAACACCCAGGTAGAGGAACAGGAAACTTCTACGTCTTATTTTGTAGATGCTCTGGCGGATCAAGTCATGACCGATCTGCAGGAACAGCTGGGCTACAGTGAAGCGCAGGCTTACAATGCTCTCTACAGCGGAGGCCTGAGCATATATTCCACGCAGAACCTGGAAATGCAGCAGATCTGCGATGAAGAGATGAATGATGACGACAATTATCCGGGACTGAAAGAATACGGGCTGGATTATGCGCTGACTGTCACACGGGCGGATGGAACAGTAGAAAATTATAGTTCCGGCCATATCAAAAACTATGTCAAAGAGACTTATGGCGATGACCAGGGGCTGCTTTATTCCAGCGAAGATGAAGCACGGGCTATGGTAGAGGAATGGAAGTCCACGATCGCACAGGAAGGCGACACCTACGATGAGCGGATCACCATCACTCCCCAGCCTCAGGCCTCTGTCACCATTATGGATCAGGCTACCGGCCAGATAAAAGCAATGGTCGGAGGACGAGGCGAGAAAACGACCCAGGGTCTAAACCGCGCATACCAGGATGCGAAACGCCAGCCTGGTTCCTGTTTCAAAATCCTGGCGGCTTACGCTCCGGCTCTTGATGCCTGCGGCAAATCTCTGGCAACCATCGTCCGGGATGAGCCCTACTCTTACAAGAACGGAAGGCAGGTCCAGAATGCCAGCCGTTCCTACAAAGGCGACGTCACCTATCGTACCGCCATCGCAAACTCGATCAACGTCTGCGCGGTAAAAGTAAGCGACGAGATCACTCAGGAATTAGGGTTTGAATATTGTGAAGATTTTGGAATCAGCACCTTGGTCAAGGATAAAGAGATCAATGGGGAGATCTACAGCGACGTAAACCAGACCCTGGCTCTCGGCGGTGTTACAGAAGGTGTCTATAACTATCAAATGTGCGCCGCTTACGCGACGATCGCCAACGGAGGCGTTTACAATTCTCCTACTATGTATACCAAGATCGTTGACCACGATGGCAATGTGCTTCTGGAAAACAATCAGGAAACCCGTACAGTGTTAAAAGACAGCACTGCCGCTCTTTTGACCAGCGCGATGGAAACCGTAGTTACAAGCGGAACCGGAACTTCCTGCCAGCTGGATAATATGCCCGTGGCTGGCAAGACAGGTACCACTACTTCCAATAAAGACCTTTGGTTCTGCGGCTATACTCCATACTATACCTGCGCGGTATGGGGCGGTTACGATGACAACAAAGAATGTAATTACGATACCAGCTTCCGTTTCCGGCTGTGGAGAGGAATCATGAGCCGGATCCACGAGAATCTGGAATATAAAGATTTTGAAATGCCAAGTTCTGTCGAGAAGAAAACTGTTTGTACTCTCACCGGCAAACTTGCGGTAGCTGGCCAGTGCCCCAGCACGACCGAGTATTTCGCGGCCGACACCGCTCCTACGGAAAGCTGTCCAGGTCATGGAAATGTAGTAGGTGAAGACGGCGAGAACGTGGAAGAACCTGACAGCAGCAGCGATACCGGTAATACCGATAACAGCGGCGACACCGGTAATACTGGCAATACCGGCAACACCGGAGACACCGGTAATACCGGCGGCGACAGCGGCAATACCGGCGGCGACAACACCGGCGGCGGAGGCGGTGACGGCGGCAATACCGATCCCGGTACTGGCGATACCGGCTAACGCCAGCTAATCTAGTCTAAAATAACCCCAGGCTGAACGGCAAGGACTATGCTCCTTCCTTCAGGGCTGGGGTTTTGTAAATCATCTCTATCAAGGGCGCAAAAATGCACGGTGTCTGACACCGTGCATTTTTCTTCTACGCCTCGTCAATCGCTTTTCCAATATCGTGCCGCATATACTTATTTTCAAACTTTATCCATTCCGCGGCGGCATACGCGTTGGCGCGGGCTTCTTTCAGATCTTTTCCTTTGGCTGTGATTCCCAGCACTCTTCCTCCGCTTGTAACGATCCTGCCTGCTTCATCAAACTTTGTGCCCGCATGGAAGCAGTAATATCCTTCATGCTTTTTGAATTCTTCCAATCCTTCAATGGGGAACCCCTTCTCATATTTCACCGGATACCCGTCACTTGCCAGGACTACGCAGACAGCCGCGTTGTCCTCAAACTGCAGATCTACCTGGTCTAATGTGCCGTCAATACAAGCCTCTGCCACTTCAATGATATCATTCTTCATCCTGGGCAGTACAACCTGGGCCTCCGGATCGCCGAATCTCGCGTTATATTCCAGTACTTTTGGACCATCTTCCGTCAGCATAAGCCCAAAGAAAATCACCCCTTTAAAGGGACGTCCCTCTGCTCTCATAGCATCTACCGTAGCCTGGTAAATGTATTTCTCACAGAACTCTTCTACTTCTTTTGTGTAGAAAGGACTTGGCGAGAAGGTTCCCATTCCTCCGGTATTGAGTCCCGTATCTCCGTCTCCTGCCCGTTTATGATCCTGGGCGGAAGCCATGGTCTTGATGGTTTTCCCGTCTACAAAGGAAAGTACGGAAACTTCCCGGCCGGTCATAAACTCTTCGATCACCATCTCATCCCCGGCAGAACCAAACTTCTTGTCCTGCATGATGGTTTTCACGCCCTCTTTCGCTTCCTCTAATGTATTGCAGATCAGTACGCCTTTGCCAAGAGCCAGGCCGTCCGCTTTCAAAACGATAGGGAATTTGGCCGTTTCCAGATAAGCAAGCGCTTTCTCTGGATCAGAAAATGTTTCGTAGGCCGCCGTAGGTATCTGGTATTTCTTCATAAGATCCTTGGAGAACGCTTTAGACCCCTCTAAAATTGCCGCGTTTTTTCTAGGGCCAAAGGTGCGGATCCCCGCCTCTTCCAGCTCGTCCACCAGGCCGCCTACCAGCGGGTCGTCCATTCCTACGAGCACCAGATCCACCGCCTTTTCTTTTGCAAATGCCGTAATCTTATCAAATTCCATAGGGCCGATCGGCGCGCATTCCGCATACTCCGCAATTCCCGCGTTTCCCGGAACACAGTAGATCTTATCTACTTTCTCGCTTTTTGCAACGCTGTACGCGATCGCGTGCTCTCTTCCGCCGCTGCCTACAATTAATACTTTCATCTGGGACCTCCTTCTTCTGTCCTTACTCTTTTATCCTTACTCTTCCATCTTCCACCAATATTCTTCCTTCCGCGATCAGTCGGATCGCTTGGGGAAGGATCTGCCATTCCGCCTCTTCCATCACTCGCCTCTGCAGGCTCTTCGGGGTATCCTCCTGATGGACTTCCACTGGCTTTTGCAGAATGATCGGCCCCGTATCTGTTCCTTCGTCCACAAAATGAACGGTAGCGCCTGTTACCTTCACTCCCCGCTCAAGAACCGCCTCATGCACTTTCAGTCCATAATAACCGGTTCCGCAGAAAGAAGGGATCAAAGATGGATGGATGTTCACGATCCGGTTCCGGTATCTTTCGATCATCGCCGGGGGGATCACCACCAGAAACCCGGCCAGCACGATCAGATCCGGCCGGAGCGCATCCACTTCCGCCAGGAAACCTTCATTAAAAGCCGCCCGGTCGGCAAAACTCTTCGGTGATACGCACTTCCCCTGGATTCCATGCGCTTTTGCCCGCTCCAAAGCATAAGCTCCGGGATTATTGCTGATCACACCCACGATCTTTGTATCCGGGATTTCTCCAGACTCTATCTTATCAATGACTGCCTGCAGATTGGTTCCGCCTCCAGACACTAAGACCACAACTCTTAACATAATACTACTCCCTTTTCTCCGGTCTCGATACGGCCAACCACATATGGATCCTCACCTGCTCTGCGAATCGCGTCCATTGCGGCTTCCACGTCTTCCGGCCCAACCGCGATGATCATTCCAAGCCCCATATTGTAGGTATTATACATAGCATGCTCTTCAACGTTTCCTTTTTCCGCCAGCATTTTGAAAATCGGCGGGATTGGATAGCTTTCCTTTTCAATGACTGCGCGGACTCCATCCTTCAACATTCTGGGTACGTTTTCATAGAAACCGCCGCCTGTGATATGGCTGCATGCCTTTACGGCAACTCCTGCCTTTTTGACTGCTTTTAATGCTTTCACATAAATCTTGGTCGGCGCGAGCAAAACTTCTCCCAGAGTCCCTCCCAGTTCTTCATAATAGGTATCCAGGGACTCTTTTGTCATCTCAAACACCTTGCGTACCAGAGAAAATCCGTTGCTGTGTACGCCGGAAGAAGCCATTCCGATCAATACATCTCCCGCGTTCAGATTCTCTCCGGTGATCATATCCTTTCTGTCACAGACACCTACCGCAAACCCGGCCAGGTCATATTCATCCTCTGCCATCATTCCCGGATGCTCCGCGGTTTCGCCGCCGATCAGAGCCGCTTCTGACTGGAGACAGCCTTCCGCCACACCTTTTACAATTGCGGCGATCTTCTCTGGATAATTCTTTCCGCATGCGATATAATCCAGGAAAAACAGCGGTTCGCCTCCGGCGCAGGCAATATCATTGACACACATAGCCACCGCGTCGATGCCGATGGTATCATGCTTGTCCATGATCATTGCCAGTTTCACCTTTGTCCCGCAGCCGTCAGTTCCTGATAACAGGACCGGATCTTCCATTTCCTTGATCTTACTGAGAGAAAATGCTCCTGAGAATCCCCCCAGGCCCCCCAGGACTTCCGGGCGCATGGTTTTCTTTACATGCTCCTTCATCAGTTCTACTGATTTATAACCAGCCTCAATATCCACACCTGCTTTTTTATAATCCATAGCAATCTCCTTTTTGCTGTTTTTACATTCTTTAAACTTTTTGCGCCAGATAGGCTTCATAACCGATCTCTTCAAGCTTTGCCGCTTTTCCCTGCACGGTTTCTTTCATCTCTTTTGTGTAATCTTTCAATTTCTCAAGCAGATCCCCGTCGGAAGCAGCAAGAATTTTGGCTGCTAAAATGGCCGCGTTCATACCTCCGTCGATGGCCACGGTAGCTACCGGGATTCCAGGCGGCATCTGGACGATCGAAAACAGCGCGTCCTCTCCTGCCAGATTCTTTCCTGACATAGGTACTCCGATCACCGGCATTGGAAACAGCGCGGCGCACATCCCCGGAAGGTGAGCCGCCATTCCAGCTCCCGCGATGATCACTTTCATTCCTTTTCCTTCTGCTGCTTTCGCCCACTCAAAGAATACGTCTGGCTCCCGATGGGCGGAGATGATCGTCATCTCGTAATCAATTCCTAACTTGTCCAGCATTGCGGCCGCTTTACTCATCACCTTAAGGTCTGAGTCGCTGCCCATTACAATTCCTACTTTTGGCATACTCTTTCATCCTTTCTTTTCTCCTGTATTTTTATCCTGATAATACCTTATTTATCCGCATCTTTCAATGGCTCATTCAGAATCTCTGTACCCGGGAGAACGAATCTTCCATTCTCCAGCAGACTGATCTCCTGGCCCTGAGCGGTCACCACCGCGATCTTCCCCAATTCCTCGTAAGGGATCGTAATATCCGTGTGGCAATGGAAGTAAGCCTTTGATACATCTTCCTTCCTCTTGATCGATATGGAATTATCTCTGGCAACAATCTCTTTCCCGTTGGGGTTGTACACTTTAATGTCCTCACTCCAACTATAGCAGGTATCCCCCACAGCAAAATGTGGCCCCATTTTCTCAGCGATCAAAATCGGCAGTTTTTCTTCAATCCCGTATTTCCTAGCCGCCACATAGGCCGTTGTATTCGTTCCAATGGCAAACTCTCCAAGCGGAAGTGTGGGATGATTATGCAGGATATTCTCCCGGATATATTCCTTATTTTCCAACTCCCGCTCAAAATTGGCGCAGTGATAGTCCTCGATCATACCATTGGAAAACCGGATTTCCAAATCCCGATACTGCAGTTCGTTGAGATAGACTTTCGTCACATGGAGCACCCCGTTAGTCCCTTCCAGGACTGGTGAGGTGAACACCTCCCCGACGGGGATATTCACGTCTGCCACACAATTCTCAAAAATCGTTTCCTTTCCTGGATCTTCCAGGCTGTGGAGGCAGATCTTCAAATCTGTCCGGTTCTCTCCGGCTCCCAGAACATGGACGTAAGCTCCCTGGTCCAACGCATCGATCAGCGTCTGCTGTACCGATTCATAAAGGGCCGCATCCAGCGTATTGATTCTTATGATCTCATCAAAAATCTCTTCATATCGTTTCCCCACTTCCGGCACCGGATATGCCACGATGGTAAAACTCCGCTCATCCCCCGGAATATAGGTGTTCGCGATCTGGCTCTGACGGCTGTCTAAAGACCGCGCGGTCTCTTCCTGGCGCCGGGCAAGCTTCAAAGCTTCTTCCTTATGCTCCGGCGAGAAAGGCGCTTCCCCAAATGTTTCCATACAGGCCGGGCCGGCAAACTCTCCCGCTTCTTTTTTATAATTCTCATAAGTGCTCTGTATCACTTCCAGCTTCCGCTCCGCGAACTGCTTATCCAGAAACAGGGCCTGGTCATCCTTGTGGTCATAGTCGTACTGCTTATTCGCGATACCTCCGTAATATCCGATCTTCAGATGCTGGCGCCTTGTCAGGGCGCTGACCGCGGACCGGTAGATGATCGGTTTGAGGCCCATGGCCTCAAAATTCTCGATCACTTTGCGGATGACCCGCTCAAATCCCAGGACATAACGGATATTGACAGATGCCTTTTTCGAGAGGTCCTTTCCCGTGTTTACGAAGCCTCTTCTATATCCTTCTGTACAAGTATCCGCCATCTTTTGGATCACGCTTTCATCCAGGTTGCCCAGATGTTCCGCCGTCTTTCGCTCATTTTCGCTGATGTACTCTCCAAATTGATAGAGATATCTCGGCGAGGTCAGATCACTTTCCAAGATCAGTTTCACCGCCAAAGATTCCTCCGGGCATACCTGTTCTTTGATCCTGTCCGCCACAAACACGTCGCAATAATCGCTGGCATACCAATAGATCGTATCCTTAATATTTCGGATCTCCGGCAGTCCCGTCTCTTCAAACTGGTTATACACCTCGATCAAAAGTTCCATGAGAATATCCAGATACTCTGCTCTGTCCTCAAAAGCATAAACCACTGCTCCACGCATTTCTCCATAGAGAAAACACAAGATCTTCCCGTAATCCTCTCCCAGGCGTTTTGCGGCGAATGTGGGATTTCCATAACTCATCTCATAGTTCTCCGGCAGGATATCCTGATATAACCGCTTGTTCCAGTATCCCAATTCCGCCAGGGAAGCCGCCTGGTAGCTTCCTGATTCCAGACTCTCCTTCAGTTCATCGATCATAATAAAGAACTCCGCCATTTTGCGGAAATAATCTCTGAACCTTTCGTTTACACTGGTTTCTTTCTTCATTTCCCTGATGCGCCCAATGGCCAGCCGGTATCTCTCTTCCGTCATCTAAAAAAGCCCCCTGACAAATATTCCGCACATACCCAGGATCAAGGCCGCGCAGATCCCGATTCCAACTCTGCATGTTGTATAATTTTTATCTCTTTCTTTCAGTCCGCGGATACCTGAAACGAGCCCGGCAATCCCAAGCGCCAGGACCGCGATTCCGGCAAATCCGATCAGCTCGCTTAATTCTCCTTTCCTGAGGAAGGAGATTACTAAGAGAAGGACCAGCAGAAAAACTGCGGTTCCAGCAAAAAAACAAGACTTGACTCCTTTCCTGGAATGTCTTTCCGGAGCCTGTCCGTATTTGGTCCGCACCATTTTTCTCCTGCGCTTCTCTCTGGAGTCCATCCTGCCTCTCTTCTTATCGTTTCCTATAATTCCTGTTTTTCTTTTTATGATCATATCTTCTCCTTATAAACGCGCAGACCGTAAATATAATATATCCCGCCACCCCTCCGACGGTATTCAAAAGCAGATCGTCTACGTCAAAACTTCCAACTTTAGAAAAAAGCTGGAATGTTTCCACACACAGACTCAAACCAAAACTGTAAAACAGCGTGGAAAAAAAGCTTCTGTATTTGCTCGCCATAGGCATGAAAAACCCGAACGGCACAAAAATCAGCACGTTCCCGAATAAATTCGTAAACACAGCAAACATCCCAAGCTGTTCCCGGTATTCCCAGAACCGTTTGATCTCTTTGAAAAGCACCAGATTATAGTGATACTCTTCCATCACGCCTGTGCGTCCGTACCACTCTGAGAAAATCAGAAAATAAATGATAAAAAGGATATACAGAATAAACAAAACTTTTCCAAGTCCGCGGATTCTTTTCCTTTTTTTTGAATTCAAAAGTCAGCACCCTTTCGGCTTAAAATGTCAATCCTTTTCTGTCTTTCAGCAGACGTGTGCCAAATATGATGGTGATCACTCCTGCCGCGATCCCTATTACAGTTACTACAACTCCCACCGCTATTCCCACGGCTCCGGCAATCCCCATAGATTTATACGCTTTTTCACTCATAACCGCTCCTCCTTTGGTCCTTATTTCGCCCCATACTGTTCATAATATGCGTCGATCGCGGATTTTAATGTATCATCAATAACGATTTTCCCCTGACATTCCCGGTTGTATAAATATTCAACCACTTCTTCCATGGTGACGATCGCCGCCGTCTCAAATCCATAGAGCTCCTTGATCTCATCCAGAGCGCATTTTTCTCCGCCCTTTCCTACTTCCATGCGGTTCAAAGAAACCATCAGGCCTTTGACTGTCACATCCGCGGCGCCTCTTACCTTGGGTACCGTTTCTTCCATGGACTTCCCGGATGTGGTCACATCTTCGATCATGATGACGCGATCCCCATCTTTCAGCTTGCTGCCAAGGAAGCTTCCTTTATCCGCCCCATGGTCTTTCTCTTCTTTTCTGTCAGAACAATAACGCACTTCTCTTCCGTACAGCTCACTGTAAGCGATAGCCGTCACTACAGCTAATGGGATCCCCTTGTAGGCCGGCCCGAACAATACGTCAAAATCATCTCCATAGGTCTCGTGGATGGCCTTTGCGTAGTATTCTCCCAGCCGCTTTAACTGTGAACCGGTCACATAGGCTCCCGCATTCATAAAAAAGGGAGATTTCCTTCCACTTTTCAGTGTGAACTCTCCGAATTTCAGCACATCGCTTTCTACCATAAATTCAATAAATTCCTGCTTGTACGCTTCCATATTGATAAAACCTCCATATTTATGGGCTTTCTTTTTTCTTTCAATTCTAACATACCTGGTAGAGATTTTCAATTCAGGGTTGGAAAATGAGAAAAATGGGGAAGAAAAACCTCTCTTTACCCATGGCAATTATAGACAAATTCTTACAAATACTATATAATAGTTAAGCATTTATGTCATTTTTAGGAAAGAGAGGAATCTATTGTGTTTGCAGAAATCATCAGCACGATCAGCGATCTTCTGTACAGCTATATCCTGATCGTCCTTCTTTTGGGTGTCGGAATCTATTTTTCCATCCGAACCCGCTTTGTACAATTTCGCATGTTTAAAGAATCCCTGCGTGTCGTTGCCCAGCCTGGGGATGATGAAAACGGACTTTCGTCCTTTCAGGCCCTCATGGTATCTACCGCTTCCAGAGTAGGTACTGGAAATATCGCGGGTATTTCTACCGCCATCTGTCTGGGAGGCCCTGGAGCCGTCTTCTGGATGTGGCTGACGGCTCTTTTGGGAAGCGCTTCCGCCTTCATCGAGAGTACCCTTGCCCAGATTTATAAACATCGGGCGGAAGATGGCAGTTCCTACGGAGGCCCCGCCTATTATATCCAGGCAGCCCTCAAAAAGCGCTGGATCGGCGTATTATTCGCCGTTACTCTTATTTTTACTTATATGGGCGGCTTTAATCTTGTGGCTTCCTTTAATATCGCGGATTCTTTCCGCGCCTATGGTTTCTATGATCCCAAGATGACCCCGATCGTTATCGGCGTGATCCTAGCCCTGATCTTTGCCGCCTCTATTTTCGGAGGCAGCAAGCAGATCTCCAAGATCACCGGCGTACTGGTTCCGCTCATGGGGATCTTTTACCTGGCGGTATCACTGTTTATTGTAGTCACACATTTTCAATTGATCCCTCAGATGTTCACGGACATCTTCACCAACGCTTTCGATTTCCGGGCCATCTTCGGCGGGTTTGCCGGTTCCTGCATCATGCAGGGAATCAAGCGGGGACTGTTCTCCAACGAGGCCGGCGTGGGATCCGCTCCGAACGCGGCCGCCAGCGCGGCGGTTTCACATCCGGTAAAACAGGGACTGGTACAGATGCTCTCTGTTTTTATCGACACCATACTGATTTGTTCCGCCACTTCATTCATGCTCCTGTGTTCCGGAGTAGCGCCGGATATCGACCTTGCGGGAATGCCTTGGGTACAGGCCGCGGCTTCCAATTCCCTGGGCGGATTTGGAACAATCTTTATCACCATCGCTCTCTGCCTGTTCGCCTTCACAACTCTGATCGGCAACTTTTACTATGCGGAGATGGGCTTAAAGTTCCTGTGCGGCAGAAACCCCGGAAAGCTTCTGCTCAATATCTTCCGCATCATCGCCGCTGCGATCGTTCTTGCCGGCGCGATGATGGAGTTTGGACTGGTATGGAATATGGCCGACGTCCTTATGGGACTGATGGCTCTTATCAACCTTCCTGTCATTGTGATCTTGGGCGCCCCGGCGATCCGGGCAATGCGCGATTATACAAAACAGAAAAAGGAAGGGAAAGATCCCGTATTCAAGGCGGCTGATATCCAGCTTAAGGATAAGACTGACTTCTGGAATTAATCTTCTTCCATCTCATCCAGCATACGCAGGCCGGCAGTTTCCGTTATCGGCAGGGAAAACACAACCGTTCCCGCCTTGGTATCGGCGCCGGCCTTTTCCATGATGGCTTTCATGATCGCCTTTTTCCGGCTGGTCTTAACGGCGATAAATACCATCTCTTTTTCTTCCGCCAGACTGATGCCCAAGAATTTCTCAGCGTGTTCCGCTCCAGTTCCTTTGGCATGGATCACCGTTCCGCCGGGAGCGCGGGCGCTTCTGGCGGCATCCATGATCGTCTCCGTGTATCCTGAATTCGCGATCGCGATCAGCAATTCATACTCTGTGTTCTGCAAAACGCTTTCCTCCTCAATCTCGATTTTCTGTCCAGCTGTCAGATACTGCAAGACTTTCTTTCCCCCAACACTGCTTAACGGGATCAAAAAAGCGATTCCTCTTCCCGGTATATCAATCCTCATACGAGTATAGAGCCCTTTCTTCAGTCCCTGCCAGGTATCCCGCGTGATCACTGCCAGATAGATCGCCTTCTCTGTATCTTCCATCCCAAGGAAATCCAAAAGAGAACTGGCAGCCGTTCCTCTTCCCAGAGTCGTGAAGGTCACTTCTATATGATATTCTTTAAAAAACTGGAGAAACCGTTCTCTCATTCCCCGGTTGGTGATCAACCCCAATACATATATTTGATTCATGGCCTTCCTCCTATAACTCTATGATATCGTCGTCTGCCCAGGCATCCAGATAGGATACTGCCGCGGCCTCTGCCGCTTCTGCATGAGCAAACCGGTATTTGTAGATCACTCCCATGACCTGGATGGTGATCAGCGGCGTCATCGCCACCATTGCCACAACTCCAAACGCATCCTGCACAATATTTCCTCCTGCCGCCTGGCACGCTCCCATAGCAAAAGGCAAAAGGAACGTGGCCGTCATAGGACCTGAGGCAACACCGCCGGAGTCAAACGCGATTGCTGTAAAAATCTTCGGGACAAAAAAGGAAAGACATAAGGCAATGACGTAGCCTGGCAGGATAAACCAGAAAATAGAGATCCCTGTCAGCACACGGATCATGGCCAGGCCAATAGAGGCAGAAACTCCAAGCGACAGGCTCAGCGCCATTGCTTGTCCAGGGATCGCCCCGGAAGTGATTTCTTCCACCTGCTCTTTTAACACGTAAACCGCCGGCTCCGCTTTTACAATAAAGAATCCAATGATCATTCCGATAGGGATCAAGATCCAGCGGTAGGAAAGTCCCGCGATCGTCTCGCCAAGATAATTTCCGGCAGGCATGAATCCTACATTTACTCCCGTCAGGAAAAGCACCAGTCCGATATAGGTGTAGACCATTCCGATTATGATCTTTAGGAGCGGCTTCTTCTTTATTTTCAAAGAGATCACCTGGAAAACAGCGAAAAATATCACGATCGGCAGAAGAGAGACCGCGATCTCCATGATATATTTCGGCAGTCCTTCCGCAAAACATCTCCAAAGTTCAACAGAATCTTGGATCACCGGAAGTTCAGACGGCGTATATGCTGTATCCTCCGGCCGGTACAAAAATCCCAGGATCAAAACCGCCATAATCGGTCCAATAGAGCAGAGAGCTACCAGTCCGAAACTATCGTCCTCTGCGTGTTTATCACTTCGAACCGCGGCAAAACCAACGCCCAGGGCCATGATAAAGGGTACCGTCATTGGCCCGGTGGTCACACCTCCGGAATCAAACGCAACCGCAAGGAAATCATCTGGCACGAAAAAAGCCAGCCCGAATACCAACAGATAGAATAAGATCAATAGTGAGCGCAATGTTCTGGAAAATAACATTCGCAGCATCGCTATCATCAGAAATAATCCTACGCCTGCAGCCACCGCCAAGATCAATGTAAGATTGGGGACCGACGGTACCTGTTCTGCCAGAACCTGCAGATCCGGCTCAGATATGGTAATAATGAACCCCAGGATGAAACACAGCAGCAAAACAACGCCCAGTTTCCTGGAATGAGCGATCCTTGTTCCGATCTTCTCGCCAATAGGCGTCATCGCCAGTTCCGCTCCCAGGGTAAAAAACATCATTCCGATCACCAAGAGTACCGCCCCAAAAAGGAATAAAAGCAGGATGCTCGGCGGGATCGGCGCGATCGTAAAACTTAATAATAATACGATTCCAATGGTAGGAAGCACCGCGATCAGGGCTTCCTTTAACTTTTCTTTAAACTTGTTTCTGTAAAAATCGATAAACAGAAGAATCCTCCCTTCTTTTTAGCCGTTTCTTTGTGTACATGTTCCACATCCAGCCATTTATCTTACACCTCCGATCAATTCCTGGATATCGTCAATTTTTGCGTGTTCCATATATGTTTTTATGCCATCCGCGATTTCCTCCGCTATGCGGGGATTCCTGAAATTCGCGGTCCCGACGGCTACGGCTGTGGCCCCTGCCAGGATAAACTCCAGCGCATCTTCTGTGCTGGCAATGCCCCCCATTCCGATCACAGGGATCTTTACCGCGCGGGCAGCCTGATAAACCATACGAACGGCCACGGGCTTGATCGCCGGGCCGGACAATCCTCCCGTCCGGTTTGCCAGAGCAAATGTCCTTCGGTTTACATCGATCTTCATTCCTGTCAGCGTATTGATCAGAGAGACCGCGTCTGCCCCTCCCGCTTCCGCCGCTTTGGCGATCTCTGTAATATCTGTTACATTTGGGGTCAGCTTCATGATCACCGGATGTGCGGCGATCCGTTTGATCAGCGCCGTCAGTTTCTCAACATGGGAAGCATCCTGTCCAAAGGCCAGAAATCCCGCGTTTACATTCGGGCAGGAAATATTGATCTCCATCAGATCGATCTTCTCCTCCGATAAGCGTTCTGCAACTTCCAGATACTCCTCCGGCGCATGGCCGCAGACATTCACAATGATCTTCGTATCAAACTTCTGCAGAAATGGCAGATCTCTTTTACAAAACACATCTACTCCCGGATTCTGCAGTCCGATGGCATTGAGCATCCCGCTGCTGGTCTCGGCGATCCTGGGCGTTGGATTCCCCTCCCAGGGCACATTGGCGACTCCTTTGGTCACCACCGCTCCCAGCTTGTTCAAGTCTACAAACTCGCTGTATTCCTCGCCTGACCCAAAAGTCCCGGAGGCCGTCATAACCGGGTTTTTCAGCTCCACACCCGCAATCTTTACCTTTGTATTCATGATAACTCCACCTCCGTTGACAGGAATACCGGACCGTCTTTGCAGACCCGCTTATTGCGGACATTGCTGTGGCCGTCCACTTCCGTGGACTGGCAGACACATCCCAGACAGGCGCCGATCCCACAGGCCATCCGCTCTTCCAAGGAAAGATAGCATAATATATTTTTTTCCGCGGCATACTCTTTCAAAGCACGCAGCATTGGCGTAGGCCCGCAGGCGCAGATCACGTCCGCGTCCAGGCCGCCTTCCCGGATGGCATCCAGCACATTTCCTCTTGTTCCCGCGCTGCCGTCTTCCGTAGCTATATACACCTCTCCGCAGGCCTTTAATTCCTCGGCCAGATACTGCTCATCTCGGTAGCCTAAGATAATTTTCTTGTCTGCGGAAATCTCCTTCGCCAATTCCAGCATTGGCGGAATCCCAATGCCTCCGCCTACCAGGAATACCGTTCCCTTGAAATCTGTAGGGAATCCATTTCCCAACGGTCCCATTACCTCAAGAATATCTCCCGCTTTCATTCTTGAGAACTGCTCGGTTCCAGTACCCGGACCTGTTACCCGGTATACCAGGCGGATCCGGTTTCTTTCCCGGTCGATCTCACAGATACTGATGGGACGCGGCAGTAATTTGGTCCCGTCTCCGGTATAAACGGACAGAAACTGGCCCGGTCCCGCTTCTCTTGCAATATTTCCCGTCTGGATCCACAGGCTCCAGATATCTGTCCCGATCTGCTCCTGGGAACAGACCAGGGCATGTTCTTTATATTTACTCATAACCGCTTTTCCTCGCTTTTGCTTCTCTTCTATTCCTATCTTTGGCCTTCCAGAGCTTCCTGGATATCTTTCCTCATATCCAATACCGCTTCTCTGGCCGCCTCTCCATAATGTTCCGCTCCAAAGGAAGCATATTTCTCCTGCTGCCAGGCTGCGATGATGCCTCTGGAAGAATTGATGATGGCTCCCAGTCCATCCTCATTGAAGAAATGTACCAGGTCTTTTCCCTTTCCGCCCTGGGCGCCGTATCCCGGCACCAGAATATAGGCTTTGGGCATGAGTTTGCGCAGCACTTTCCCCATCTCCGGATAGGTAGCGCCCACTACAGCGCCTACATAGCTGTAATCCTTCCCCATCAGGTCTTCTCCCCAGGCTGCCACCTTCTCTCCTACCAGCTCATAGAGCGGTCTTCCGTCAATCTTCTGGTCCTGGAATTCTCCGCTGGATGGATTGGACGTTTTGACAAGGACAAAAATCCCTTTCTTCTCTTCTCTGCATACATCCAGGAATGGATTGACCCCGTCTGAGCCAAGATAGGGATTGACTGTCACAAAATCTTCCCCAAAGGGCACATAGGTCTTGCTTCCCACATTGACACGTCCTAAGTGCCCCGCGGCATAAGCCGCCGATGTAGAGCCGATATCCCCTCTCTTAATGTCTCCGATCACTGCCAGCCCTTTCTCCCGGCAGTAGTCCACCGTCTTCTTAAAGGCCGCAAGCCCTGGGATCCCAAATTGTTCATACATAGCGATCTGCGGCTTCACCGCCGGGATCAGATCCCAGGTCTTGTCCACGATCTCTTTATTAAACTGCCAGACTGCTTCAGCCGCTCCTTCTAATGTCTCTCCATATTCAGCGAACGCTTTTTTCTGCACCCGCTCCGGCACATATTTCAGCATCGGGTCTAATCCCACCACGATCGGCGCATTTGTCTTTTTTATATTTTCCACTAATCGATTGATCAATTCTTTTTCCTCCTGCTCTTTTTATCACTTTCTAAATTTGCCCATTTTCGTATACTACACGGCCGCCAACCAGGGTGTATTTCACTTCTCCCCAGACTTTTCGGCCATGGAACGGCGTATTCTTTCCCTTAGACACAAAGGTTTCCCGGTCGATCTCATACTCTTTTTCCGGGTCAAAGATCACAAGATCCGCGATCTTTCCTTCCGTGACGCTTCCCTGCTCTGCCAATCCCAGGATCTTGGCCGGCTGGAAACTCATCTTATCCGCCATATCCACAATGCTCAAGATGCCTGTTTTCACCAGTTCCGTATAGGTAAGAGCCGCCGACGTCTCCAATCCCACGATCCCAAACGGCGCCTTCTTCATAGACTGATTCTTCTCTTCTTCGCCATGAGGGGCGTGGTCTGTGGCGATCACATCCATGATCCCTTCCTTCAGCCCTCTTCGCAGTTCTTCGACATCCTCCCTGCTCCTTAATGGCGGATTCATCTTATAATTTCCGTCGTCTCCAGGGATATCGTCAGAGGTCAGGATAAAATGATGGGGACACACTTCAGCAGTTACCGGAAGGCCGGCTTTTTTAGCCTCTTCTACCATCTTAACGCTGTCCGCGGTGGAGCAGTGGCACAGATGCAGTTTTACCCCTGTCTCTTTTGCCAGCAGGATATCTCTTGCGACGATCACGTCTTCTACAGAATTGGTGATCCCTTTCATTCCCAGCCGCCCGGCGTTTTCATCAGCGTTCATGACGCCGCCTTCTACCATATGGATATCTTCACAATGAGCGAATACAGTCATTCCGCACTCTTTTGCCAGCTTCATTCCCTTCCGATAGAGAGACGCGTTCATGACAGACTTGCCGTCCTCGCTGATCCCCACGCAGCCAGCCTCAGCCATTCCTTTAATATCTGCCAGCTCTTCTCCTTTTTGTCCTTTGGTCACTGCCCCCAACTGAAAGACGCGGGCCGGCGACTCTTCTTTTGCCCGTTCTTGAACGGCTTTGTATTTCTCCCCATCATCGATAGGGGGACGTGTGTTAGGCATAGCGCAGAGAGCGGTTACCCCGCCTTTTACCGCCGCTTTTCCTCCGGTTCCCAGAGTTTCTTTATATTCCTGTCCCGGATCCCGCAGATGCACGTGGAGATCGATAAATCCTGGCATCACATAGCAGCCGTCGGCTTTCAGGATCTTGCCGCCTTTCTCTTGGATCTCTTTTTCTATTTTTTGAATCCTGCCGTTTTCGATCAGAACATCTGATTGCTCCACTGTTCTGGAAAGTGGATCCACTACCCATCCGTTTTGAATGATCGTCCGCATATACTTCCCTTTCCGCCCAACAATAAGGGCATTTTATCATTCCATATTCTTTTCTATTTTATCATATGGCCTAAAAAAAAGGAATGCCCCTTTTGACATTCCCTTTTCATCCCTCACTATATTTTTGCTATTTCATCTCTTCCTGCAGGACTTCAACTGCCCGGTCCAGTTGGTTATCCGCCTCTGGGTTCTTTTCATCCGGCTGATATTCCACTTCCACATCCGGAGTGATCCCTTCCCCGTCAATGCTCCTTCCGTTAGGCGTAAAGTATTCTGCCACCGTCAGTTTCAAGCTGGTTCCGTCACCCAGATCATAGATAGACTGAACCACGCCTTTCCCATAAGTCTGGGTTCCCACGATCTTGCCGATTCCATGATCCTGAATGGCTCCCGCATAAATCTCCGCCGCGCTGGCGCTGTTTCCATCTACTAACACTACCAGCGGCATATCGATCTTATGCTCCCCATCCGAAGTAGACTCCTGCCGGTTGCCATCCTTATCTTCTGTATACACGATCAACCCCTCCGGAAGCATAAGGTCCAGGATCTGGCAGACGGTATCCAGGTTTCCTCCCGGATTTCCCCTCAGATCCACGATCAAACCTTCCATGCCTTCTGCTTCCAGCTCTGTCATGGCTCCCTGATACTGATCAAATGTCACATCGTCAAATTCACTGACAGCAAGATATCCCACGCCGTCTCCCAACATGCGGGATTCTACAGTTTCCGCCTGTATAGTATCCCTGGTGACCGTAAGAGTAATCTCCTCTTGATCTTCTCCCCGAAGGACAGTGATCTCGACAGCGGTTCCCTTTTCTCCTTTGATGCTTCCGGAGATCTCTTCCAAATCTTTACCGGACATATCTTCCCCGTCCACTTTATAGATCACGTCTCCATCCTGCATCCCGGCTTCCATTGCCGGAGAATCCTCATATACGCTGGATGCCTCTGTGATCCCTGTCTCCAGATTCTGTGTCAGGACCACTCCAATCCCTCCGTATTCTCCCTGAGTAGATTCCATCAAAGCAGTAGTCTGTTCTTCATCGTAATATACAGAATAAGGGTCTTCCAGGGCATTTACATAGCCTTGGCACAATCCCGTCTGCAATGCTTCTTCGTCCACTTCGCCCAGATATTCCTCCTGGATCAGCGCCTGGATCTGGGAAAGCTTTTCCTCCGTCACATCAGAGACCGTATCTCCCCCGCCAAAGGGGAATCTTCCGGCACAGGACACCAGCCCTGCTCCCAGCAATACAGCAAGGGCGCCGCACAGCGCCCCCTGCCAAAATCTCTTTTGATATTTCATATCTGTTCAGTCCTATCTACAAATAATTCTGTGGATTCACAGGCGTCCCGCCGGACATTACCTGGAAATGTAGATGCGGCCCCGTCGAGTTTCCTGTCGTACCCACGATCGCAATATTCTGTCCCTTGCTCACCTTCTGCCCTGCCCGGACATAAATCTGATGGCAGTGCATATAGTAAGTCTGCAGGCCATTTCCATGATTGATGATGATCAGATTCCCGGCATTGCCGCTGTACCCCGCTGAGGTAACCGTGCCTCCCGCGGCCGCGTAGATCGGCGTTCCAGTAGGCGCCGCAAAATCCATGCCTTTGTGGTTCGTACTGGCTCCCGGCAGCGGCTGCTCTCTCCATCCAAAATAGCTGGAGATTCTTGTATAGCCAGGGCATGGATGTGTAAAAGTCCCATTCCCCGTCACCACGGACGCCCCCGCGCTGTTGGAATAAGAAGAAGCCCGCTCCTGCTGCTTCCGCTCCGCCGTAGCCACAGCTTCCTTCAATTCCGCAAGCTGATCCGACATCTCCCCGATCTCGGTATCTTTCGCATCGATCAAGGATTCAATAGAGCTTTGTTTCTCGATCAGATCATTCTGCATCTGTTCCATCTCATCGTATTCTGCCTGAAGCTGTTTTTCCTGCGCTTCCACCTCGGCCACAATATCCTGGAACTGTTTGAGCATATCTCTGTCGTAATCCGAAATATTTGAAATATATTCCGCCTTGTTCAGAAAATCTGTAATATCTTTAGCCTCGCACAGCACCTCGATAAACTGGCTGCTGCCGTTTTCATACATGTATTTGATCCGCTTTTTCATACTCTCATATTGATCGTTCTCATCAATCTGAGCCTGGATCAGTTCTTCCTCCTTGACGGTGATCTCCGCTTCTTTCTTCTCGATCTCACCTTTCATGGTCTCCATTTCAGCCACGACCGTCTCAAGCTGTTTTGAAAGGTCTGCCTTCTCCTGCTCAGCGGCGGCCTTTTCCTTCTCCAAATCGTTAAGCTGCTCCCTCTTCTCTTGGAGACCTGTCGCCTGTACCTGGAACGTCATCCCAAAGCACAGAGACAATACGCATAAAATACTGATGATCTTCTTTCCTCGCATCTTATGTACCCCCTATATAATTTTCCCCTGAAACTTATACTCTTAAATGCTTTCTGATCGTCAGGAAACTTCCCAGGAATCCAATTCCGACTCCCAGCGCGATGCCTACCGGAAGAAGCGTTCTATATACAGTTGTAACCGGCAGGAAATCGATAATATTGTTCAAAAGACTGAACCTGGTCATAATATACTGTACCGCCTTATCGTACATGAAATACAGCGCCACCAGCGGAATCAGCGCTCCGATGACTCCGATCAGAAGGCCTTCGAACACGAACGGCGCCCGGACAAACCCGTCTTTGGCCCCTATATATTTCATGATCGCGATCTCTTCTCTTCTTACCGTAACACCCATGGTAACGGTATTGCTGATCAGGAAAACAGATACCACCAGCAAGATCAGGATGATCGCCGCGGATATGTATCCCACCAGCCTGTTTACACTGGTCAGCGTATCTGCCACAGTATCTGATTTATTGACCATCCGCACGCCGTCCAGGCTCTCCGCGAACTCGACCACATCATCCTGTTTGGACACGTCCGCCATATAAACTTCATAGTTGTCTGAAGTAGCCAATGGATTGTCGTTAGCGAATCCCGCCGCCGCTTCTTCTGATCCTCCGAAATAATCTTCCTGGAAGCTTTCCCAGGCTTCGTCCGCGCTTACGTATGTCACGCTTAAAACACCATCCGCCGTTTCCAGCTGATTCCCGATCTCTTCTTTCTGATCATCTGTCGTGTCTTCCTCGAAGAAAACGGTGATCGCAACACTCTCTTCCGCCTTGGCTACAATGTAATTAAAATTGAGTACGATGGAATAAAAAAGCCCGAACAAGAAAATACAAGCAGCCATCGTCGCAATGGAAGCAATGGAAAACATCTTGTTTCTTCCTATGTTCTTTACTCCTTGTTTCATCGAATATCCAAATGTACTTATCCTCATTTATTTATACCCACCTTTTTTCTCGTCGCTTACAATGACCCCCTTTTTCATTGTAACCACCCGCTTCTTCATTTCGTTTACAATCTCCTGGTTATGAGTAACGACAAGGACGGTCGTCCCTCTGTCGTTGGCTTCTTCCAAAAGCTTCATGATCTCCCATGAATTTGTCGGGTCCAGATTTCCCGTAGGCTCATCTGCCAGAAGGATCGCCGGCTCATTTACGATCGCCCTTGCAATGGCTACGCGCTGCTGTTCTCCTCCAGACAACTCACGAGGGAAGGATTTATATTTCTGTGCCAGACCTACCAGCGAAAGGGCTGCCGGCACCTTCTTCTTGATCACTCTTGTGGGGACTTCTGTCACTCGCTGGGCAAAAGCAATATTCTCATAGATATTCCTGTCCTTCAAAAGTCGGAAATCCTGGAATACAACCCCCAGTCTCCTGCGGTACATCGGAATCTTTCTATGTTTCATCCGATTCAGGTTCTGACCGTTGACAATGATCGTTCCTGATGTGGGATCCAGCTCTTTCATAATAAGACGGATCAATGTAGATTTCCCGGAACCGCTGTCACCTACAATGAAGACGAACTCCCCCTTCTCCACCTTCAGGTTCACTCCATTCAAAGCAGAGATCCCCTTGGAATACTCCTTTGTAACTTCTTTTAATTCAATCATATGTTCCTCCTAATTACTAATACTCCAGTGACTCCATATACTTCATGTATTTTACCACCATAAGGGCGATCTTAAAAGTAATGGCATCTTCAAAAACGCGCAGATCCAAACCTGTGCTCTTCTGAAGCTTATCCAGACGGTATACCAGAGTGTTCCTGTGAATATACAGCTGTCTGGATGTCTCTGACACGTTCAGATTATTTTCAAAGAACTTGTTGATGGTAGTCAACGTCTCTTCGTCAAAATCATCCGGTGATTTCCCCTCAAATATCTCTCGAATGAACATCTTGCACAGCGGGACAGGCAGCTGATAGATCAGCCTTCCAATCCCCAATTCGCTGAACGCAATAACATTCTTCTCGCTAAAGAAAATTTTCCCTACATCAAGGGCAAGCTTCGCTTCTTTATAGGATTTTGACACCTCCTTGATATCATTGATGATCGTCCCATATGCGATGAGAATCTCTTCCTCGCCGTCATTTTTCAAGATTTCGTAGAAATTCTCCGCCGTCTTTTCCAGTTCCGCAGGACCATCCTGCTCCTCCAGCTCTTTGACCACGATCACATTTTTTTCATCCACTGCCGTAACAAAATCTTTGGCTTTATTGCCCAAAAGACCGCGCATATTATCAAGGGCATTGGAATCTTTCTCATGTTTTGTCTCAATAATAAAGATAACACGTCTGACTTCTGTGTCAATATGTAATTTTTTGGCACGGTTATAAATATCCACCAAAAGCAGATTATCCAACAAAAGATTTTTTATAAAATTATCTTTATCAAAACGCTCCTTGTAAGCCACCAAAAGATTCTGGATCTGAAACGCGGCTATTTTCCCTACCATATATACATCATCGCTTCCGCCGTTTGCCAAAAGAACGTACTCTAGCTGGTGTTCGTCAAAGATTTTGAAGAACTGATATCCCTGGACTACCTGGCTGTCCGCGGGTGAACCTACAAAAGATAGCACCTCATCTTCATAGTCTTCCTGCTCCGAAAATGTACTGGCAAGAGATTTTCCGTCTGTATCCATGACACAAAAATCAATTCTTGTGATCCCCTTCAATCCTTCAATTGTATTTTGAAGTATTTGATTAGATATCATATTCTATCTCCTCCACTCGTTACAATATGCATTTTTCACAACAAAAAAAGAAATTATTTTGTCAAAATGCATACTTCAAAATTTATCTTAATATATTTTTACAAAAAAAGAAAGAGGAAATTACGATTTTTTGTTAATTTCCTCTTTTTTACGTTCTATTTTTTCGTTTCTCCATCTCTTTTTTAAAGATCATCTTCACAAGGAACTGGCTGATCCGTCCTCTTCCAACCCCCGCGCGCCGCACCGGGAGCATCTCGCATCCAAGTCCAAGCCACAGCCCCGCGTTCAAAAGGTTCCTATTCCGCACAATAAACTCTTCTTGGAGAGGAGCCGCCAAAGCAGATAAGACACAGTCGATCTCTCCGCCGTTGATCGCGTTGACCAGCATATCATCCGCCCGGTTCTGAGCGGATACTTTCGCCATTCCCACAATCTGGACGCCGCCGTAATGCCGTTCCAGATAATCATAAAAATTCTGTCCGTCTTCTTCCGACTCCACCAGAAGGTATATCCTCTTGTGGTTTTTATGGAGATACCGCAGAAACATTTTTAAGAAAACATGATTCTCCGTCTCCTGAAGATACTTGCGGTCTGTAACTTCCGCCGCTTCCAGGATCATCCGATCGCCCGCCAGCACCAGATCGAACTGACTGAATTCTTTTCTCATCTCTGTCATTTCATCCAGCTGCATAATGGCATCTACCGTTACCATCTCGATCATATTGACCGGTTCCGTGGCCAGATACTCCACTGCTTTCTTCATTGCTTCTTTAGCTGTACAATTATCGATTTCAATATCCAAAACATTTATCTTGGCACTCATGTTTCCACCTGCTATCGCTTTCTTCCAGCTTTCCGATTATAGCAAACAGGCGGTGTGTTTTCAAGGTTTCTAACAAAATGTTCACAGTTCTTAATAATTTTGTTATTTTTTTCCCGCAGCCCGCTTTCTCCTTGCAAGCAGGCCGCCAATCCTGCCGGTTTCTTTGGAAGACAATGAGCGCCATCCTTCTTCCAGGACCCTGTCAAGAAGTCCAAGTTCTTCCGCGATCTCGTATTTCATCTTTTCTTCCTGCGTTAATTCTTCTAACCGGATTGGTTTCTGATTCTTTCCCGCCATCTGTCATACCCCTTTCTTTTTCTGGAGTATGTACAAAAGGCGGCAGAGTTATTCATTTTGGCAGAAAGATTTTGTCTCTATATCTGCGGCCTGTCCGGTATAATAATAGCCGCGATAAAATAGGCCAGGATCCCAAAACCGGCCGTACACACGATCAAGACCAGCAGCAGCCGGATCAGTGTGGGGTCTACCCCAAAATATTCCGCGATGCCGCCGCATACTCCGCAGACCATCCGGTTCTCCCGGGAACGGTAAAGTCGCTTTGTTTCCATAGAAATTCCTCCTTTTCTTCTGCTTAAAAATCCGCGGTCCGCCGCGCCGCCATTCTCGGTCCGGCTGCCTGACGACTGCTGTCAAACGCGACATTGACTTTTCCGACTCCGCAATCAATACTGATCTCTCGGTCCGCCCCATTATTGACGTTCTTGCTTCTTCCAAGCCCGGAATACTCATTCGCTCCGATCACCACGTCGCCGACGCCGCAGTCAATATCATAATTGTAGTCCCTTTCATTTCCATAAGCCGTATATTCTATATCACCAACGCCGCAGTCAATATCTATCCCGCGGCTGGCTCCCCCGCAAGCCGTGATCTTTCCGGTTCCGCAGTCAAAGTCTGCTTCCTGCGCCGTAAAATCCCACACCTCTGCGTCACCCGCGCCCACAGAGAGCGAGAATTTCTTTGCCCACAGGTTCTCTACCGTTAGATTTCCCGCTCCCATATCCAGAGAAACCTCTTCCATTGTCTGATTTTGCGGAATATATACATAAATCTTCCCCTTGCCTATGTGTTCTCCAAAAAGCAGCCATTTCGCGGAGGTGATCTTCAATTCATTTCCTTCCATATAAGTAGAAAACTTAAGCCGCCGGCTGATATTCTCCGTCTCCACCACGACCGTCTCCTGGTTGTCTGAAGGCAGGACGATCACTTCTCCGGCGGCTAAGTCCATATCGATCTTTTGAACCCCGCCATAGGACTCCGAGGTACTCTCTGACCCATGGTTTCCAGATACGATCCCAATCCCGTTAGGAAAACGGTTTTCCAACATCTCTACGGTGACCCCCAGCGCCAGCGCCGCGATACAGCAGGCAAACCCTATCCCAGCTGTGATCCCGCACACAATCCAGAAGACTTTCCATCGCTTTTTCATCCCTTATCACACCGCCTTCCTATGAAAAGGTTTCCGACATAGATTCACGATCCAGCGGAACAAACTTGGAAATACCACCATGCAGAGTTTTACACAGGCTACTGTTCCGATCACGCCGATCACCGCCAGGATCAGACCCATACCGATCAGAGCAAGGCCTACCGCGATCTCCGGAACCAAACTCACAATTCCCGCGCACACCAGGGCGGCGCCGGTAACCGCAAGGGCCAGGAACAAAACGACCAGCGCGATAAAAATCCCAAAAACCACTGCCAGCGCGCCAACCAAAAGGCCCAGCAGCCCGGTCACAATCGGAAGAACAATCGGCGCGCCGATCACGATGATCAGAATGATCAGGATTATTTTCAATACATTGTTGTTCCCCTGCTGCCCTCTTCCGCCGGGCACGTTTCTTTGCTCAAACCGGGTGTCCTGATACCCGGTCTCTCTGTATTCTTTATATTCTTCTCCCGCTTTATTCTGACTGCCTAATTCTTCTTTGATCTTGGCCGCCGCCTTCGCCGGATCACCTAAATCTGAAACGGCCTGCGCCTCATTCTCCTTTCCCGCTTCGTCAAAATAGTCATTATAGTACCGCATCGCCTCTCTGCGTTCCTCTACTGGGACATCCTGCAGCAGCGCGGCTAATTCTGTCATAAATTCAATGCGGTTCATGCGGTCACACCTCCCTCAAATAACTCATTGATCTTTGTCGAATAATTCTTCCATTCTACACGGTAAAGATTCAGCTGCGCCACTCCCTTATCCGTCACTTTATAATATCTTCGGTTCCTTCCGTCAAACTGCTGATCGTAGACTTCCAGACATTCGTCTTTCTGAAGTCTGCGCAGGACCGGATACAGCGTTGATTCAGAGACGTCAATGGCTCTGCGCACATCCTGTGTGATCTTATAACCGTAAGTTCCTTCCTTCTCCCGCGATACTACCGCAAGTACGATCGCATCCAGAAGGGCGGCTCCGGTGTTAAATACCATGTCCTCACCCCTTTTAGTGAATCTTATAATATTATTTACCCACAAATATATTTGTTTTAACAATATTATATGTTATATAATATTGTTTGTCAACATGGCTATTTCCATTTCACAAATCTTTTTTGTTGCATCAGAGAGAATCAGGATAAGGGTGGGGATTTCTGTCCAAAAAAGATGGGATTTACAGAATGTAAGGCGGCGTTTCCGCCGCCTTACATTCTGTAAATCCCGATCACCCCAGATACACCACTTCTTCTTCCGGTTTTTTCGCCGGTTCCATCTTGACCAAATGTAAAACCGGCTGCCTGTTCCCATAGGGCGGTATTGGCTCAAACTCAAACCTGGCCGTTACACGGACCCATTTTTTTAACGGAATTTTCATTTTATTTTCTATTTTGCACGGGTATCCATAGAACCGCATATCATTGGCGCAGCAGGTCATGATCTTGCGCACCGGGACAAACATATCCTCTCCCATTCCTTTGGGACGGAACGCCTGAGCCACAAACTCGATCTCCTTATGGAGATAAAGCCCCGGATGATCATAGGCATCCACATACCAGACACCAAAATCCATGTCTTGGATCACGATTTTATCTCCTTTTACATCGTAGGGCAGATCATCCTCTGACGGTTGTATGATATTGCCGTCCAGGTCCTCGAAGATCAGCTGCGCCATTGGGTTTTGTACCTTCAGCGCCCTTCGGAAGCCAGAACGATCCACCTGTTTGTCGCAGCGGTTGACTACGATCAAACTTGATTCCGTCAATTGTTCCATTAGAAGATTGCGCATATTCTTCAGATACATATCCAGCGTCGTTCCATTTACCGTAGAGTAGATTCCCTGGATCTCCCATCCTTTGGGATATTTCTTGGACAGCAGCTCTCCCAGATTCCACATGCCGTTATATTCGATGACGACCTGGGATGGACGATAGTTTTTCTCACAGTTGACAAAGAATTCTCTGTTTAACTGTTCCGGCTCTTCGACAGTCAAAAGCTTCATCTCATTTTCTTCCAGATATTTTTCCGAATATTCCTCTTCCCCTTCTTCGCAGAGGATCAGAAGCGTCAGTCCGGGTTCGATCCAGTCCTGCTTCATAAGAGTATCTTTTACTAATGTGGTTTTTCCGCTGTCTAAAAATCCAGTACATACAAATACTGGTGTGCTCATTGAGAACACCTGCCTTTCTTTCTAGCCTGCTCTTTCATTAAATATGGAACAGCTTTTCCAACTCCTCTTCTTTCAGATCCGTTCCGATCACACAGATACGGCCTGTATAGTCCGCCTGTCCTTTTCGCGCTTCATACTCTTCCGGCACCAGGTCAAACTGTTTCCATGTTCCGTCTGCCATTGCGATGATCCCTTTTGAACGCAGGATCGTTCCATAGCCTTCCGTCTCAGACAGCGCTTTCAAAATGAAATCCAGTTCCTCTTCTGTATATTTGTGGGCAGTCTCTCTTCCCCAGCTTGTAAACACCTCGTCCGCGTGATGATGGTGGTGGTCGTGGCCGCAGCAGTGGTCATGATCATGGTCATGATCGTGATGATCGTGGCCGCAGCAGTGATCATGATCATGGTCATGATGATGCTCGTGATCATGGCTGTGCTCCTCCAGGATTCCTTCGATCTCCGCCCCATGTTCCAGGGCGCGGATGATCGCTTCTTTCCCCAATTCTTCCCATGGCGTAGAAATAATGGTTGCCTCTCCATTCTCTTCTCTGAGCATGTGCACACATTCCTCAATCTTCTCCGCGGACATAGACTGGGTCCGGCTGATCACAATGGTGGAAGCATGGGCCACCTGATCTTTGAAGAATTCTCCGAAGTTCTTCATATACACTTTCGCCTTTTTCCCATCTACCACTGTGATCCTTCCATGGATCTCTATATCGGCGTTTGCTTTTACGTCCTCGATAGCTTTTACAATATCCGAAAGCTTCCCTACGCCAGAGGGCTCGATCATTACCCGATCCGGCTGATATTCTTCCAGCACCTTCTGAAGCGCCTTGCTGAAATCCCCCACAAGAGTACAGCAGATGCAGCCGGAATTCATTTCTGTGATCTCTATTCCCGCATCTTTTAAGAAACCGCCGTCAATTCCGATCTCCCCGAATTCATTTTCGATCAGCACCAGTTTTTCCCCGGCAAACACCTTGTTGATCAGTTCTTTGATGAAGGTGGTCTTTCCAGCTCCCAGGAATCCTGAAATAATATCTACTTTTGTCATAATCAACACTCCTTTTTATCCGCAAACATTCTCTGGATGTTTGTTTTCAACTTTGGTTTCTATCTTATCACAAACCCGTCCCGGTTTCCAGGGTTCTCACGCAGAAAGGCCTGAATTTCGAGAATATCTCTCAAAATCCAGGCCTTACAGCCGAAGCTTTTTACTAACAATATTTGTCTCTATTTGCGTTGATATCCCGTTTAATCGCCGCGATCTTCAAGATCTCTATTTCATGTTCCCGGATACAGGCACGGATCCTGTCCAGATCTTTCTCCTGCACGATCAGGGAAATACCGCAGCATTTGCTGACAGACCGGGGTGTTGGCGCGATCGTCACTTTTAATCCCTGCTTTTTTAATTCCTGATACAGACGCATCCCGTTGTCGTGGTTGGGAAACAACACATAATGCTGGATCTGATCCATACAGACACTTCCTTCTGACTCTTCTCTCTAGTTATTCAGCATCTCGATAAACGCGCTTACCCTCGTACGAAGCTGCTGCGCATCACTATCCGTATAGTCTGTCTCAATGCCAAGCACCGGAATTCCCGCTTCTTTCATCGCCCGCTCTACAAAGTATCCTTCTGTGTCGTAGAGGCCGCAGAATTTCAGATTTACATCAATGATCCCATCCACCTTGTACTCTTTGGCCAGCCGCAGGATATCGTCGATCCTTCCGCTGTTTGGCGTGAAACAAGCGCAGTTAATGTTCATATATCTTTCAGCCAGGGCCTGAATCTGCTCCTCCAGAGTCCGTCCGCTTTCATCCACCTGGTGTTCAAAGTAACGGGTTCCCGTACACATTTCCTCACAGACAACTGCTCCTCCGCTGGTCTCTACAATATTGTGAAGCTTCCAGTTTGGAATCGCCAGAGGCGTACCTGTCAGCATGATCCGTTTTGTTCCTTTTTCAAACACGCTGACGCCATCTTTCACCCGCTGCTCCAGCTCTTCGCACAGCTTGTTCGTCATCTGGGTGAATCTCCCCGGATCGTCATAGAAAGCGATCTGAGAGATCAAAAGCGCATCCCGTCCGCTGATCGGAAGATTCTCCTGTTTCCGGGTTTCATATAAGCGTTCCAGGGCTTTTCTCTTTCCGTTGATCAGGCGGATGCTTTCAGCCAGCTTCTCTGCTGTCACCTGATTTCCTGTAACTTCTTCCACTTTATCTTTGAAAGCCGCGATTTCTTCCGCCCATGCCTGCACGTCTTTCGCCCGCTTCATCTGAGGAAGGTTCATCACATAGACCGGAACGTCCTCTCCCAGAATCTCCCAAGCTTTCTTCTTTCCATCGCAGGTAGTCTCGCCCACATAGATATCCGCGATCCGGAAAAACGGGCAAGTCCGATCCAATCTTGCTCCCACCGATGCTTTGATCAAGGGGCAGGTATTCGTAGGCAGCACTTTCTCCCCACCCGGCACCCAGAACTGCGAACCGCCGCACAGACCTGTCGCGATCCCGTCTGCCGCAAATACGATCTCATCCGGTACATATACGCAGAAAGTTCCAAAGACTTTTCCGCCTTTCTTCTGATGTTCGATCAGCTCTGCCGGGCGGATCCCGTGGATATCAGCGACTACCATATTATAGTAATCCATGCCCTCCGGACGGTTTTCCTGGGATAGATACACATCCCCAAACGCCTGTGGAAGCACTTCGCACAATTGATCGTGAGTCTCCAGATCCATCCCCAGTTCTTCCCACATTTTACGGTAATCAGCCATTTTACATTCCACCTTGCTTCTTTCGTGACTATACAATCCAGCCTGCGCCAAATTGTCTGAACTAGATTTACCGTAACATGTTTTCTAAAGCAAAACAATGAAATCCACCGCCTTGGATCATTGATTTTTCTTATGTTTTCCAAAATTTATCGACTGTTTCTATACTGAAAACAATTCTCGAATTCCCTTTACACAGATATCAATCTCCTCCTTTGTATTTGCCCCGCTAAAAGCAAACCTGACTGTTCCCCTGGGATAACTGCCCAGGGTCTTATGGGCCAAAGGCGCGCAATGCAGGCCGACTCTGGTCATGATCCCATACCGCTGCTCCAGCTCAAAAGCCGCCTGCGCGTTGTCTATCTTTTGAAAATCAATGGACACGACCGCGGTTCGATCCTGCACACCCTGCTTTCCCACCACTCTTAAATCCGGAATCTCTCTTGTCTGTTCCAGAAAATATCCGGTCAGCTCCATTTTCTTTTCATAAATCCGGGAGATCCCTGCTTCCTGAAGATAGGATAAGGCGGCATGAAGGCCCGCGATCCCAGGCAGGTTCATGGTCCCGCTTTCATATTTATCCGGAAGCATCCGGGGCATCTCATAAGAATCCGACTGACTTCCTGTTCCGCCCGCGATCAGCGGGGCCATCTCCTGATCCAATTCTTCCGACACCACAAAACCACCGATCCCCTGAGGTCCAAGCAGTCCTTTATGTCCTGTAAAGGTGAGAAAATCAATCCCCCATTCTTTGATATTGATTTCCAGCGTTCCAGCGCTCTGGGCGCTGTCCACCACAAAAAATATGTGATGGCGGCGGCAGATTTCTCCGATTTCCTGGATCGGCACAATGGTTCCGCATACATTGGACGCATGGGAAACAATGACCGCTTTCGTCTCTTTGCGGATCAATTTTACCACACTCTCCGGGTCCACCGTTCCTTCCTCATCTGTTTTTGCCACATCGAAGGCCACTCCTTCCGCTTTCATCTGCCACAGAGGCCGCATGACCGCATTGTGTTCGATCCCGGTAATGATCACATGATCCCCTGACCGCAGAAAACCTTTGATAAAGTAATTCAAGGAATAGGTAATACCTGGCGTAAAGATCACATTTCTGGAGGAAGGGGCCTGGAACAAGTCCGCAAGCTGGTCTCTGGTCTCAAGCACCATTCCTTCCACCTCATAAGCTCCCTCATAGTTTCCCCTGTTAATGTTGAAAGCGCCTTCCGTCAAAAGCTTTTCCACTGCTTGCGCCACACCGGGCGCCTTGGGCCAGGACGTACTCCCATTGTCAAAATAGATCCGATTCTCCATAACACACCTCCACTAAAACCAACCCTTCCGGCGGCGCTGTCACTCCGGCTGACGTCCGCTCCCGCGCTTCCAGGATCTCCCGGACCATCTCCGGAGTATAGAAACCTCTTCCCACCCGGATCAGTGTTCCGGCAATGATCCGCACCATGTTGTATAAAAAGCCGCTTCCGCTGACCTTCAGCGTGATCTCCGGCCCTTCCTGCCGGATCTGTATGTCGTCAATGGTCCGCACGGTATCTTCCACATTAGAGCGGATACAGCAGAAACTTGCAAAATCATGGGTTCCCATAAGATATGCCGCCCCTTCCCGCATCTTTTCGATATCCAGAGGAAAAGAAACGAACGCGGCATAACGCCGGCGCAGCGGGTTCTTGGATTTCGCGTTGTAAATATGATATTCATAAGTCTTTCTGATCTGGGACTGATAGCGGGGATGCCAGTCAAGAGGCACCTCTTCCGACCGGACCACAACAATATCCTCCGGCAGCCGCTGATTCATAGCGTAAGCCATCCGCTCCGGCGGAATCCTGGACTCCGTGTCAAACACCGCCACATTCCCCAGAGCATGAACCCCGGAATCCGTACGGCTCGCGCCGATCACCCGGATTTCCTCTCCCGTCAGCGCCTTCAGACACTTATTCAAAACCTCCTCAATCGTAACCCCATTGGGCTGGATCTGCCAGCCGCAGTAATCCGTTCCGTCATAAGCGACAACAATTCTGACTCTTTTCATAGAACCTCCATTGGGTACAGGGCATCTTTCAATTTGGGACGTAGTATTTTTGCAAAATACTACGTCCCAAATTACAATTAAAACACCCAGATATGCAGTGGCACGTACCTTCCGATCAGTACCACCGCTATTACATAAACAATTACAACAATATACGCAATATAATCTCTGCTCCGATACCTCAGCGGTTTCATCTTGGTTCTTCCCTCACCGCCCCGGTAGCATCGGGACTCCATAGCCATCGCCAAATCATTGGCCCGCCGGAACGCGGACACGAACAAGGGTACCAGGATCGGAATCATGCTTTTGGCTCGCTGGATCAGATTGCCGCTTTCCAGATCTGCGCCTCTGGCAATCTGGGCTTTCATGATCTTATCGGTCTCTTCCAGAAGGATCGGGATGAACCGCAGGGCTATGGACATCATCATGGCCACCTCGTGGACCGGCACACGGAGCTTCTTGAGCGGCCCAAGCAGCGCCTCGATCCCGTCCGTCAGTTCATTGGGCGTTGTGGTAAATGTCATCAAAGAGGAACCGATGATCAGATAGATCAGCCGGATTCCCATATATACTGCCGTCTGAAGCCCTCCCGCCGTAATCGTAAAGATCCATTTCTGAAAGAGCACTTCCCCGCTTCTGGTCAAAAACAGATTGAACAAAACCGTGATCAAAAGCAGGAAAATGATCGGCTTCAGCCCTTTCATAATATAGGACAAGGGCACTTTCGACATGCGGATGACCGCGATCAGAAACACCGTTGTCGCCAGATAGCCCGGAATACTCCGAAATAAAAACAAAGAAACCAGATACAAAAGGGTACACACGATCTTCACTCTTGGATCCAGTCTGTGCAGTATACTTTTTGCGGGATAATATTGTCCAATCGTAATATCTCGAATCATGCTTCCCTCTCCAGTGCTTTCATGATCTCATCTGCCGCTTCCTGTACCGTAGTTACATGAACGCTGACCGGAAATCCTTTTTCCTTCAGATCATGCATGATATAAGTTACCTGGGGCGCCGCAAGCCCCACCTGTTCCAGTTCCTGATAGTGGGCAAATACTTTCCGGGGCGTATCATTATAAAGAACCTCTCCCTGGTTCATCACCACGATACGGTCGGCGTATTTGGCGATATCTTCCATGCTGTGGGAAACCAGGATCACCGTCATATCCGTCTCCTGATGGAGATATGCGATCTGATCCAGGATATCGTCTCTTCCCTTAGGGTCCAGTCCGGCTGTCGGTTCATCCAGGACCAGCACCTTAGGATGCATAGCCAGGACTCCCGCTATGGCGGCCCGCCGTTTCTGGCCTCCCGATAATTCAAAAGGCGAAGATTTATAATATTTCTCCTTCAGGCCCACCAGCCGCAGGGCCTCCAGCGCCCGTTCCTTACATTCTTCCGGGCCAAGTCCCAGATTCTTAGGGCCAAAGCACACATCCGTCATCACGTCCACTTCAAACAACTGATGCTCTGGATACTGGAAGACCAGGCCCACCTGGCTTCTCAAAGCCTTCATATCGTACCCTTCCTGGTAAATGTCCTCTCCATTATAATAGATCTTCCCGCTGGTGGCCTTGATCAGCCCGTTCAAATGCTGGATCAATGTAGATTTCCCGGAACCCGTATGGCCGATGATCCCAACAAATTCTCCATGGGGAAGCTCCAGGCAGATGTCTTTGAGCGCCTGTCTTTCATACGCCGTCCCCGGACTGTATATATAATTCAAATGCTCTATTTTAATTGACATAATGCTTCCACCAATTCTTCCTTTTTCAAGATCCCCTCCGGGAGATCCAGTCCCCGTTTCTTAAGTTCATCCGCCAGGATCGTCACCTGAGGCACGTCCAGCCGGTAGTTTTTTAGTTCCTCTACTCTTGAGAATATCTCTCTTGGCGTTCCCTCCATGACAACATGCCCGTGATCCATTACATAAATTCTATCCGCATCCACCACTTCTTCCATATAGTGAGTGATCAGAATCACTGTTACCTGTTTTTGCTCCCGCAGTTTCTGTACGGTTTTAAGGACTTCTTTGCGTCCCATAGGATCCAGCATTGCGGTAGGCTCGTCCAAAACAATACACTTTGGTTCCATAGCTACAACCCCGGCAATGGCCACCCGCTGTTTCTGCCCTCCTGATAATTTGTTAGGAGAATGATGGCGGTAAGAAAGCATACCCACCGCTTTTAGACTTTCCTCCACTCTCTGCCAGATCTCATCCGTAGGGACTCCCAGATTTTCCGGTCCAAACCCCACATCCTCTTCCACTACAGTACCAATGATCTGGTTATCTGGATTTTGAAAGACCATACCGGAGCTTTGGCGCACATTCCACAATTCCTCCGGATCTTTCGTATCCTTTCCATCTACCCAGATTGTTCCCTCTGTTGGCACAAGAATGGCGTTTATATGCTTTGCCAGCGTAGATTTTCCAGAACCATTGTGGCCTAAGATGGCAATAAACTGTCCTTCTTTCACATCCAGATCCACCCTATCAATAGCACGGGAAGCGCCGATCACGTTGCCTTCTTCATCCCGTTTCTCATACTCGAATATCAGTTGTTCTGCCTGCACCATATCCGTCTGTCTATCCATCAATCTCAACGCCTCCCAGTGGTTGTTGTTCCTATTGTACGTTATCCCCGGTCTTTTTGCAAGGCGGCAGATTTACCGCAATAATCCCCAGACTTACCAATACAAGGGCCGCCAGATTTTGAAACCGGAAAATATCTTCCCCCAGCAGCAGCGCTGACAGCGCCACCCCAAATACTGGAATACTAAAGCCGAATACCGCCACCCGGCCTACCGGATTATATTTCAAAAGTTCTGCCCACAAGGTAAAGGCGATCGTGGATAATAAGGCCAGATAAAATAGGAGCGCCGCGGACTTAAGTGTAAAATGCCCTACTCTTCCTCCCGTCATCACTCCGATCAGGATCAAAAGCGCGCCTCCAAACAATAGCTGATATGCCGTGATCGCGGCCGGACTTTCCTTATCAGAAATCATTTTCAAGGTAACAGAACTGGTTCCATAGGCAAAGGAGCAGAGCAGGATCAGCCCCTCTCCCGCCAGATGGAAACCGCTTTCCCAAGCGCCCGGCGCCAGATTGATCACGATCACTCCCGCGAAACCGATCACACAGCCAATGGCCTTCCTCCAGGTGATCTTCTCTGATTTCAGCAGAAAATGCGCCATAATAATAGAAAAAAAGGCGTTCGAGGCATTGATCACCGATCCCTTGGATCCAGTGGTATTTGAAAGCCCAATGTAAAAGCAGACATACTGGATCGTGGTCTGAAGGACTCCCTGTCCAAATACATAAGGCACGGAAGATCGTTTGATCCTCACGACCCGCCGCTCCAGCAGACAGGCCATTAAGAATGTAAGAACTCCCGCCAGGAAAAAGCGGCAGCCCGCAAATAAAATCTGACTGCCCGCTCCCGTCACCTGAAACATTTCATATCCGATTTTTACACACGGAAATGCGCTGCCCCATAAGGCGCAGCACACCAATGCCAGGATGACCCTGACTGCCGTATTTTGATAAAATCGTTCCATCTGTTTGCTGGTTCCTCTATTCTTTCTCTGGCTCCGGATAGTCCACACCCATGGTGTCTACCGTAACCTTCTTCATCTTCTGCTCAGTTAACGGACGATCCTGATAGTCGGTCTGAGTTTCCGCGATCTTATTGACCACATCCATGCCCTCAATGATCTTTCCGAAAGCCGCGTAAGCTCCGTCCAGGTGGGGTGACGTCTTATGCATGATAAAGAACTGGGACCCTGCTGAATTCGGATGCATAGCCCTTGCCATAGAAAGGACCCCCTCTGTGTGAGCCAGCGGATTCTCCACCCCATTTTGAGAGAACTCTCCCTTGATGTGATAGCCCGGCCCGCCGGTTCCTCTTCCTTCCGGGCAGCCTCCCTGGATCATAAATCCATTGATCACCCGATGGAAGATCAAACCGTCATAATACCCTTTCTTCACCAATGAGATAAAATTATTCACTGTATTTGGAGCAATATCCGGATAAAGCTCTGCCTTCATGATATCTCCATTTTCCATTTCAATTGTAACAATTGGATTTGCCATAATTCATACCTTCCTTTTTGTATCTCTAAAACTTTATTATCTATTGTAACGGATTGTCTGGATTTCGTAAAGCGGGAAAATGCAGTACAAAGGTAGTGCCTTTCTCCTTCTGGCTGTATACCTGGATAGTTCCACCGAAATTCTCAGTCAGATGCTTCACCATAGACAATCCCAATCCCGCGTGCGCCTCCGCCCGGCCGGTCCGCGACTTATCCGCCCGGTAAAACCTGCGGAAAATATGGGGCAGTTCCTCCGGCCCGATGCCGATCCCGTCATCTCTCACGCTGCACAGGACTTCTTCTCCTTCTTTCCACGCTTTAAGCCACACATGGCCCCCTTCTTTCCCGTACTGGACCGCGTTTGTTACCAGGTTCATGAAGATCCGGGTAAATGCCGTCTGCTCTCCCCAGACATACAATTCCTGCTCGCTGTCGCTTGTGATAGTGATCCGCTTCTCTCCGGACAGATCTTTTAGTTCTTCCGCCGCAAGATTCACGATCTCTCCCAGGTCTACCTTCTCTCTTCCCGCCGGTCTGGCGCTCTTTTCTCTTCTTGCCATTTCCAGAAGCTGGGCGATCATGGCAGACATTTTCTTGGCCTGTCCTACAATAATCTCCAGCGCCTCTTTCCGCTCTTCTTCCGTGGAATCTTCCAGCATGGCGTATTCTCCCTGAGCCATGATCACCGATACCGGCGTCCGAAGTTCATGGGATACGTCCGCCGTAAACTGCTTCTCGTCCTCCAAGGTCGATTCCAGCGTCCCCAGCATACCGTTAAAAGTTTCCGCCAGTTCCCGGATCTCCCCGCTGGCCTCTTCTGTGGGCACCCGACGGGCCAGGTCTTTGCTTCCCGCGATTTCAGCCGCTGTTCTTTGGATATCTTCTACCGGCTTAAAAGCCCGCTTTGTAATGATGAATCCGCCGGCAGCGGCCAGGACTACCAGAACCGGGATCAAGATACAGGAAACAATGAGAAGTCCTCCCGACATAGTCATTGCCAGGCCCATATATGTGATTCCCCGCACCCACACCATATGATCCCCGCCATAGTCTACAGCAATATCATAGGTCAGCCACTCCTGCTCTCCTGACGAAATGGTCTGGACCACACCATTTTTTAACGTGGTGTTCTCTGGAAAAGAGGCCGGGACATTTCCGTCCAGCAGCGCTCCGCTTTCATTGTACAGACTGAACACAATATCGTCATCGTAGAACCGTTCTTCTTCTGTCACATAGCCGCTTCCAGACACTTCCAGCTCCTCGGCGAACTCCGCCACCTCTTCCCGCAGTTCTTTTTCCTGCTCTGACCAGATCATCCGGCCCGCGTAAAGCGCGACGACTCCAAGGGCAAACAGCGCCACAATAGCCACAAAAACCGTATACCATATGGTCACCTTCATTTTGATCGAAAGTTTTTTCATACTCCCTCTCCTTTATGATGTTTCCCGCAGGACATACCCCGCGCCCCGCACCGTCTGGATCAGCTTTTTCTCATGTCCGTCGTCAATTTTCTTGCGCAGATACCGGATATAAACGTCCACCATATTAGAACTCCCCATATAATCGTAATTCCAGATATGTTCTTCAATCTGTTCTCTGGAAAGCACGACTCCCTGATTGCGGATCAAATATTCCAGCAGCGCAAATTCTTTTGCGGAAAGTTCAATCTGCTTTCCCGCCCTGGCCACCTCATGGCTCTTGCAGTCTACTGACAGATCCGCCAAAGTATAGACCTCCTCCTGGGGCTGCACCGTATTCTTCCGGCGCAGCATGACCCGGATTCTGGCCAGAAGTTCTTCAAAAGCAAAAGGCTTGACCAGATAATCATCCGCTCCGATATCCAATCCCGTTACCCGATCCTCAATACTGTCCCTGGCCGTCAGAAGAAGCACCGGCGTATGGTTTCCTTCCTTTCGCATCCGCTTCAATATCTCGATGCCATCCATTCCCGGAAGCATAATATCCAGAATAATCCCATCATAAGGAGTCAGCTTGATAAAATCCCACGCTTCCAGGCCGTCCTCACAGACATCCACACTATAGTGCTCCTTCGTCAGTCTTTTCTTTAAAACATCCAAAAGGTAGATCTCATCTTCCACCACCAAAAGGCGCATAGAAATCCCTCCTATTTCCGTCCATTTTCTCAATTATAGTACAAAAACATGAAAAAAACATTAAAATACCACGCTCAAAAGAAAATCAAGCGGCTGCGCAGCAGACATTTGATTTTCTTGGCGTGGTAACGACAGAATCTTTCAGGGCTTTTGCGCGGCTGACGCCGTCAGGCTTCCTTTTTCTCAAATTCCTTTGCCACTGCCTCCAGCAGTTCACGGATCTTCAAATGCTGCGGACATGCCTTCTCGCATTTTCCGCATTTAATGCAGTCAGAAGCCTTCCCTTTATTCAGCGTATGTATCATATAATACCAGCCGCTGTTCCAGTCCTGGTATGTGTGCTTTGCGTTCATCGCCGCGAACAGTTCCGGGATAAGGATATTTTGGGGACATCCGGCAACACAGTAACGGCAGGCGGTACAAGGGATCAGATCCATAGACCGGAAGATCTTCGCCACCTTTTCTACCGCAGCCATTTCCCGTTGGTCAAGGGGATGGAAGTCTTTCATGCAGCTTAAATTATCCTCCATCTGTTCCATATTGCTCATTCCGGAGATCACCATCTCGTTCCCTTCAAACCCAGCGGCAAAGCGGATCGCATAGCTGGCTGGAGAACCGCCTTTTAACTCATCCAGAACTTCCTTCGCCTCTTTTGGCAGATTCACCAGATTGCCTCCTTTTACCGGCTCCATGACGATAACCGGCTTCTTATGGCGCACACAGACCTCATAACACTTCCGTCCTTCTACCGCCGCGTCCTCATAGTCTACATAATTAAATTGGATCTGGACAACTTCGATCTGCGGATACTCTTCCAGGATCTGTTCCAGCACCGCCGCTTTGTCATGAAATGAGATCCCCACATGACGGATCTTTCCCTCTTCTTTCAGAGCAAACGCCGTCTCATAGGCGCGGCATTTTTTGAATTTTTTAAAATATTCCGCATTTTGAGAGTGCATCAAATAGAAATCAAAATAGTCTACGCCGCAGGCTTCCAGCTGGCTTTCAAAAAACGGCCGGATATCCGCTTCTGTTTTGAAAAAAGTTTCCGTCAGTTTATCCGTCAGGATATAGCGGCCGCGGGGATATCTGCTGGTGAGACATTCCCGCAGAGCGGTCTCGCTTTTACCCTCCAGATATCCTCTTGCTGTGTCAAAATAATTGAATCCGGCTTCCAGAAATATATCCACCATTTTGGAAAATTCTGCTGTGTCTACCTCATCCCCCTTCATGGGAAGACGCATACATCCAAAACCAAAGTTTTTCTTTACATTTTCAAAACTTATCATATCTGTTTCCTCCTTGGTCCTCTTCCATTCCCCATGCGGCCGCAGTTCATCTCTGCCCCGTTTCTTACAGAAACTTCTTTAATTCTCCCATCAGTTTTTCCTCGCATTTTACGATCTTGCCAGCCACAGTTCTGCTCTCCCTAGATGCTTCCGGGTATTTATTGATCTGTTCGCTCAAGCTCTTGATCCCCATGCCGCACCCGTCCATCAAAATTTTAGCGATCTGAGTGTTATCATCTTTGATCAGAAGTTTCATCTCCGTTGTGATCCAGGAGAACGCCTGCGCCAGCTTCTCTGGTTCCCGGCCTCTTTCCCCCTGCTCTCTGAGCAGTTCATCGGTTTCCTTTTCCAATTGCAGATGCCGTTTTTTTGCCTCGTCGATCACTTGAGACAGGTTTGAATCCAGAACATATTCCTTGATCTGATCCATACTGTCAACAGCCATTTTGCATCCAGAACTACATTCCTTTAATAGTGCCAGCGTTTGTTTTTCCATGTCTATTGCCATCCTTTCCGCTTTTCCTATTAGTCTGTCGTCCATTCCGGCAAAATATACCTCTTTCTCTTCCTTCTTTTATTCCAGTTTTTGTTTTCCCAGACGCACTTTCTCCATCTGCTCCGCCAATTCATCTTCCATGGAGTCAAATAAATACTGCTTTTTCTTCTCTCTTCTTGCCTCCCATTCCCTGCGGATCTCTTGGCGGACGATCTCTACTTCCTCCCGGAATTCTCTGGCGGAGATCAGAGTTCCCCCCTGCCCCAGTGTCACCACCTGCTCAACACCGTCTGAAGTCACTACTGTCACGTGATATTTCCGGCCGATCTCATGGACCACTTTCTCAATATACTGATCCGCCGTCTCCGCCTCCTTGGTATAAACCACATGAATGTTGTGATATTTCTGGATTTCCAGCACGTCTCCCTCTACCCTGTAAGCATCGAAAACCAGAATCACTGTGCATTTTTTATAACCCTGATAGTTGCAGAGAATATCCATCAGCCGGTTTCTGGCCCCGTCAATATTATCTCTGGCCAGATCTTTCAGCTCTTCCCAGGCAAAGATCACATTATATCCGTCCACCAGCAGATATTCCCTCAATCTATCTTCCTTTTTGCGGCGTTTCGCCTCTCCTCTGGCAGTTACCCGGCTGGTCTCCGGCGCTTTTTTCCGCTCGATCTTCCCGTAGGTGCGGATAAAGATCTCTTCCAGCTCCTTTTCCGCTTCTTTGCTCTGGGCGTATCCGGCAGAACTTCTGCCTCCGTTTTTCTTCTCCTTAGAAATGTTCCGTCCTTCTTCTTTCTTTTGTTCTTTCTTTAAAACGCTCTCTATATGCATATATTCCGGCACTTGATCCCATGGCACGCTGAATCCTGCTCCATGGCTGCAGAAAATAGAATCTGAAGGGTTGTCCATATCCCTTAAAGGATCATAACCAGCAGCCTCCACAACCGCTTCTTCATTCTGACAGCGTCCATATCCCCGGAACACATAGGATAAATGGCCTCTCCCCCCGGTATAGCCTGCTACCTGGATCTGGTATCCATTCAGACCAGCCGCCGGCACCGTTCCTGTCAGGACCGCCATTTCACCTTCCGTCTTAGGCGGCAGGAACTCTCCGCTCATCCTCTGGATATCCGTCATGGCTCTCCCAAGATTCTCCGAGGGGACTTCCAGCCGGAACTCATAATAAGGTTCCAAAAGTACACTCTGCGCCTGCATCAGTCCCTGGCGGACCGCTCGGTAAGTCGCCTGCCGGAAATCCCCGCCTTCTGTATGTTTTAAATGGGCTCTCCCGGCCTTCAGCGTAATTTTCACGTCTGTCAATTCCGCTCCAGTCAGCACCCCCAGATGCCTTTTTTCCTCTAAGTGAGTCAAAATCAGTCTCTGCCAGGAACGGTCCAGCACATCCTCACCGCATTCGGAAGCATAGACCATGCCGCTTCCCGGTTCGCCCGGCTCCAGGATCAGATGGACTTCCGCGTAATGCCGAAGAGGTTCAAAATGTCCCACTCCTTCCACCCGATTCTGAATTGTCTCTTTATAGACAATGCTTCCGGCTCCAAACTCCACTTCCAGTCCAAATCGATCCTGGATCAGCCTTTTCAGGATCTCAATCTGCACTTCTCCCATAACCTGAGCGTGCAGTTCTCCCAATTCTTCCATCCACACAATTCGAAACAGCGGGTCCTCTTCCTCCAGCTGCCGCAGGTCAGAGAGGGCTTTCGATACTTCGCACCCTTCCGGCAGATAGATCTGGTAACTCAGCACCGGTTCCAGGACCGGCGGATGGGCCGGCGGCTCTTTCCCAAGCCCTTCTCCAGGATAAGTCTGACTCAGCCCCGTGACAGCGCAGATCATTCCCGCCTCCGCTTCCTGGACCAATTCAAATTTACCGCCGGAATAAATCCGGATCTGGTTCACCTTTTCTCCTTCCGCGCCCAGTGTATCCTTCACTTTCAGGATGCCGCCTGTAATCTTCATATGGGTCAGACGATTTCCCTGGCCGTCTCTGGAAATTTTATATACCCTGGCTCCAAAACGTCCGTCTCCTGTCTTCTCTTTTCTCTCAGAAAAGCTCTGCGCGTACTGGGCCAGTCCGTCTAAAAGCTCCTGTACCCCTTCCAGCTTCAGCGCCGATCCAAAGTAACAGGGGAACACCTTTCTGTGCCGGATCATCCGTGAGACCGTCTCTTTCTTCAGACTTTCTGTCCGCAGATATTCTTCCAGGGCCTGATCCTCACACATGGCCAGACTTTCCAGGAAATCCGGTGTCTGCGCCCTGTCAAAAGCGATACAGCTTTCGCTTAATCCATTCTGTATTTCTTCCAGGACCGCCTCTCTTTGAGTTCCCGCCTGATCCATCTTATTGATAAACAAAAAGACCGGGATCTGATACCGTTCCAGCAGCTTCCACAGCGTGCGGGTATGTCCCTGTATGCCGTCCGCGCCGCTGACCACCAGCACAGCGTAATCCAGGACCTGAAGAGTTCGCTCCATCTCCGCCGCAAAATCCACATGTCCCGGCGTATCCAGAAGTGTTACCCGCTTATCTCCCAATTCAAACACCGCCTGTTTGGAGAAGATGGTGATCCCTCTGTCTTTCTCCAGTTCTTCCGTATCCAGAAACGCGTCTTTATGGTCCACTCTCCCCAACTTCCGAATCTTCCCGCACAGATAGAGAATCCCCTCGGAAAGGGTGGTCTTGCCCGAGTCCACATGGGCGAGGATCCCCATACAGAGATGTCCTGATCTGCTCTGTCCATTTTTATCCACTCTATCTTCAGACGTATTTCCCATAGAAAATACCCCTTTCTGTCTATATTATGCATTCATAATCATAGCACAGAAAGAGGTGTAAGTCGATAAAGCATTCGCATCTGTTATTTTGTCTTTTCTCTGAGTATTCTTTCTGCGTAGGAATACAAACAAAATTACAAAAGACTCACATCTTTTTCATCCATCCGCATCTGTTCCAGCCGCTTGATCCGCTCGTCCAGATGATGCTCCGTCAGATAAGCGTATACGCTTTTGGGAACTAAATGAGCCCACTCCTGGTCTGTGGCGATGCAGCTTCTGACCCAGGAAGAGGTGACCCCTTTTTCTTCCGGCGGCTTTCTCCAAAGGACCTCAACCTCCAATCCCAGACTTCTCAGGATCTTATATTTCTCTTCGTCCCACTCATCACACAGTCCCATATAGAATACCGCATCTTTCGGCGCGTACTGGGGGATATATTCCGGACAATTGATCGGGAACGGCAGGATATCATATTCAGACTCCGGAACTCTAAATTCCGCCATCGCTCCCCGGATCATCTCATAACGCTCAAAATAGGTCAGTGGATTTGCGTATTTGGCAGAACGGTTCGCATCATTGACAGACTCTCTGGTATGCAGGCTGTCTGGGTTCGTAAGCCCGATATATAATTTCCCGCAGCGCATCTTGGCCGCCAGGATATACTCCATATGTTTTAAATGAAGCACCTGAAATCTTCCATTTACAACTCCTGTTCTCTTCATAAGTTCTCCCTCGCCTTATCTTTTCTTTTTAGTATGCATGTCTTTAATTGTTCTGATACCGCTTCCCTGAAATAGGGGATGTTCTGCGTACGGTCGGACGCCGCCGCAAGAAGATAGATGGTTCCCTTCTGCATTTTCCAGCGCTTTGCCAGAAAGCTCTGCTTTATCTGCAGGTATTGGATCTTCCCGAATCGTACAGCCAGGAAGCGCCTTCCCATATATCCGCTGGATATGAGCAGGAATTCCTCACTGACTCCCACTCCCGCCGTACGATACCGGCATACCAGCATTCCTCCTGCCGCGGCCAGCAGAAGAGCTTCCGCGGCAAGAATCCAAATCTGATATTCCTGCCATATCACTGCCGCGATCCAGGCCGCCCCTGCCGTCAGCAGGGTCCAGATCAATCCCCGGACCAGCCAAAGCAGCCACACTTGCTTAGGCTGTTTCTGTGTCTCCCATTCTGTCACTCCCGAGAATTCGGGAAGCAGTTCCCGGATTCTTTCCGCATTTTTCGCCTTCTTATCGTACAGGAGGAGAAAGGACTTCTTTTCCTCTTGATCGTCTCCCATCCCTACATTAAGAATTTCTGCCATACATCGTCCTGTCAGCCTTCCCTGGAAAGACTGGGTCAATTTCAATCCATTGATCTTGTCCACCGGGATCGTATGACTGATTTTCTTCAAAAGGCCATAACTGATATAAAGTTTATCTTCTTTTCTCTTCACTTTAAAATCATAGTATTGGATAAATCCCTTGAGCAGGTCCCATACCGCGGAAAGGAAAACAAAGATCACTACCGCGCCGGCCGCCAGAAGTTCCACCAAGCTTCTTCCAATATTTCCTTTGCTCAGAGATTCCGCCGCTCCAGCTGCTGTTCCCACAAGACAGAGAATCACGATCAACGCCGAGAGCAGACTGGCCTGATAAAATCCATGGACAAACATAGTCCCAAGGGATGCGCCTGGTGTATCTCTCAGCGCCTCTTCCACGCCTCCCTGCCTTTTTGCGGGGACCATCTCCGGCGCTGTCTGTCCTTCCTGACCATTTCTGCCCGCCAGTTCTTCCATGATTCCTGTGATCCGTCCGCAAAGGGCTTCCGCTTCCCGCCTTTTCAGGACAATCTTTACATCTGTAGAATCTGCTGTGGATAAACTGTTCGTATCTATCTTGATCTTACAGGTGCCGATCAGCATCTCAAATAAATTCTGCTCTGTATTTACATTTGAAATATTTCCAATCCCGATCGTATTTTTCTTCCGGTTCAGGGTATTCTTCTCAATCACCAAAGTCGTTCCATCAATGGAAATATAAGTCCTGGCCCAGATCAGTATCTGCCAGACAGTCAGCAGGACCAAGAACGCCAAAGCCGCAAGCATTGCCGGCAGGATCTCCCGTCCGGCTTTCATTCCGTGCTCGGCCAGCTCTGCCGCTTCCCCTAAATTTTGGGCGATTCCTCCTACAAGAAGCGCCAAAATGACCACAAAACCTTTCCCCATCCGTTCCGCCACGATCGATATATGATTTCTGAATCTTTCATTCTTCATCATTTGATTGCCTTCCATCTGCGTTCTTCTGCTCTTCCACAATCTCGTTGATCCTTTTTCTGAGCGTATCCGCAATCTTTTCTGCCTTTTCTTCTTCCAGGAAACGGATCGTCACATCTCCCCCCGCAGTCGTCACTACCACCTTAGCCACTCGAAAAAGCTGATCCAGCGGTCCTTTTGCCGTCTGCAGCTTATGCAGCCTTTCAATAGGAACAATATTTCTCTCTACAAACAAATATCCTTCCTGGATATCAATACATTCCTCATTAATGCAATAGCGGTACCGATGATATCTGAAATAAGGGCTCACCGCCACGTCAGCCACCGTCAGGACCGCCAGGATAAGCGATATGATCTTTCCCACGCCAATATCATTTGGGAACAGCCAGAACCAATTTACCGCCCCGATCACCGCAAGCACAACTGTTCCGGTCACCGCCCCAGCCGCATACATGCAATAGAGCGCACGTTTTGATAATTTCTCGTATACCATCATCTTTCCTCTCACAAATCCGCGTTTTTCTCTATTGTAATCCATATGAAAAGAATATGCCAGTACAATTCGGGGTTGTCGGGATAAAGGTCACACGCAGAAGCCGGGATAACTGACTCGCTGCTCCGTCCCCTGCAACTCACATCCACAAAAATATAAGGCTCCGGGATTGTCGCCTAACATAGCGCAATCCCGAAGCCTAACATTTTTAGAGATGGATTTTCCTAATCCCGATGAAATTGGGGATATGGACAGCCAAAAGCAGGGACCTGATCTCAACAAATCCACCCTTACCTCATCCGCAGTACCGGACTGATCTTTTTATAGATAATGAACACGATCAATGATACAAGGACACCTTTCAGCAGGTTAAAAGGCGCTACCGCAAATAGCACAAAGGTGGTAAGATCCGTAATCCCGCTGTTTACCGCGGTTCCCATTTCCACAAGTCCGCTGATAGGCATTCCAAAAGCAGCCGCGTAAGCTGGAAGCAGGACAAATGCGTTAAGGAAACATCCTACGGCCGTCATAAATACGGTCCCGGCGGCCATACCGACGATCGCGCCTTTCCTGGTATGCATCCGTTTATAGATCACTGCCGCCGGAAGAACCAGCGCGCATCCGATCAGAAAGTTGGCCATTTCTCCTACGCCTGCTGTGGCGCTTCCATTGATCACCAGATTCAGGAGGATCTTCAGCAGTTCTATCGCCACTCCCGCAAGCGGGCCCATTGCAAAACATCCTACCAGCACTGGAACTTCGCTGAAGTCAATCTCATAGAAGGACGGCGCGAAGGGAAGCGGAATCTCGAACAGCATCAATACTACCGCGATCGCGCTCAGCATTGCTACCTGGGCCATCTTCCTTACATTTACCTTTGCTTTTGTGTTTGTCATTACTTCTGAACTCATGTCTTTTTCTCTCCTTTTCAAATAAACTCAACAAAGAAAGAAAATCTTCTTAGAATTATGTAACGTCCGCCGTCTTGAAGGACATGCCCTGCACATTTCCCGTGAAAAAACCCCGACACATAAAGTATCGGGGTTTTGCAGCATCACAATCACACTTCTTCTCTCATCCAGACTATACTGTCGGTTCTGGAATCTCACCAGATCAGCCAGCGCGAAACGCGCCGGGTCGCGGACTCTACCGCCGGTTGGGAATTCACAAACATCAGAGTCTCTCCTTCTTGTGTCACCCTGCCCCGAAGAAATTCTTTTTTAGTTCTTTTCTATTATACGCCCCTGCTTTTCCTGATTCAAGACTTTTTTCTTAATATATTGTGTTCTTTCCATTCTTATCCTATAATAAAGTTATCCAGTCGATTATGGAGGGGCGGCTATGACATGGAAAGATTTGTGCCTTTCGGCGCTTAATGAGGAAAAAATGTTTATCGATTCCGGACACCGGACCCGTTTCAAAGAGCTTTTGGACTGTTTCTCAGACCAGCCTTTCTTTACTCCCGGTCTATGCAAATGTATGTATTTATCTGCCTGGGATGACAGTCATTTCTTCATTATGCTGGAAACTTTGAATCAAATGGTCCTTGGCGGTGAAATAAGCTTAGATGGAATGCGTTTTACCGGAGATATACTGGCAAACGAGCAGCAAAACGCGGAAGCTTATGTCTATCTTCTGGCAAACTCATTTCTTGACAATGTTCCTTTCACCGTTCCAGAAGAGGTTTCGATTCCGGAAGAAATCCAATTTATCATTCAACAAGCTTTAAAGGCTGCCGCTGTTATTGACCAATGCGCCTCGGAAATGAAATCTTAGCATTATAAAACCGGCTGTAAAGCTCTCCATTAGAGATTGCTTTACAGCCGGTTTAGGGTTAATCTCCGATCATCATCTTGATGATCTCTTCGTTGGTTTCCCGCATGCCTTCTTTTCCCAGCCGTCCGATATTCGTGATCGTAGCCTCTACGCCTTTGGTAACGATCCCATCGCCGGCATAGAACTGCTGCCCGTTCAGGTACATATGATATCCCAATATCCCCGCGTCCACCGCGGAGGCAATCTTAGCCGCGCAGGAAGCTTTCGCCCCATCGCAGACGATTCCTGAAACAATGGCCAGGGCGTTCACCACCGTATGGATCACTTCTTCATAACCGCCTCCGCACAGATAGGCAATACCCGCGCCTGCCGCCGCCCCCGCGCTGACAGCTCCGCAGTAAGCAGACAGTCTTCCGATTCCTGTCTTCTGATGGATCGCCACCAGATTTGACAAAGCAAGCGCCCGATACACCTGCTCTTCCTCTGTGTTCAGTTCTTTCGCGTACTCCAGTACAGGCAGAGAGCAGGTCATTCCTTGATTGCCGCTTCCAGCGTTGATAATAACCGGAAGTTCACAGCCATTCATCCGGGCGTCAGAGCCGGCGGCGGCCAATGCTTTCGCTCGATTCTTCACATCCTGTCCGTAAGTCTCAAGCAGGACGCTTCCTATATTCGCCCCATAATCTCCCCGCAGCCCTTCTTTTGCGATGGCCGTATTATATTCAATCTGGCGGCTGATCACTTCCCGAATATCGTCAACCTTCACCGTATTGATGAAATCCCAGATACTCTCCATATCCAAAAGGCTCCTGTCTGTAAGGCCTTCCTCCTTCTCTCCTTCTACCGGAAGATCCAGCAGTTTCTCGCCGTTCTTCTCCACCAGCACAATATTGGTATGATAGTTGGCGATCCGTACTTTCGCGGAAGAATCCCCCTTTGAGACCGCCACAATGATATCGAATGTGATTCCCTGGTCAATGTGCTCTACTGTAATCTCCGCCGTCTTTAGATATTCGGCAATCTCCCTGGTCTGTTCTTCTGTCACATCCGCGATCACTTCCAATTCCCGGTCTGGATTTCCTGCCACGATCCCGGCGGCGGCCGCGGACGGGATTCCTTTTAGATGTCCGGTATTTGGTACGATAACGCTTTTTACATTTTTGATAATGCTCCCGCTTGCGCCGATCTCTACCTTTTCAGGCATACAGCCCAGAGTCTCTCTCGCCTTAGCCGCCGCGTAGGCCAGGGCAATAGGTTCCGTACACCCCATAGCCGGAACAAGTTCCTCTTCCAGGATCTTTACATACGCCTGGTACTTTTCATCTGTCCTTTTCATATGAATCTTCTCCTTCCTCTCTGACACACCCGCTGAACTTCTTCTACATTTTGTTTCCTATGAAATTCCTTTCATACTCAGTTGTATCCGTTTCTTTTTCAGATCCACACTCATCACCCTTACATCCACAATATCTCCCACGCTGACCACTTCCAGCGGATGCCGGATAAACTTCTTATCCGTCACTTCTGAGATATGGACCAGGCCGTCCTGATGGACGCCGATGTCTACAAACACGCCAAAATCGATCACATTGCGGACTGTGCCTTTGAGCACCATTCCTTCCTTTAGATCCTTCATTTCCAGGACATCTGTCCGCAGGATCGGAGCCGGCATCTCATCTCTTGGATCTCTGCCCGGCTTCTCCAATTCTTTGACAATATCCCTAAGCGTGATCTCCCCGATCCCCAATTCTTGCGCCAATCCCGGATAATCCCGGATCGTGAGCGACAATCCGGCCAGCCGGCCTTCTCTTACGTCTTCCGCAGAAAACCCCTGCTTCTTTAAAAGCCCTTTCGCCGCCTCATAGCTTTCCGGATGGACGCTGGTCGCGTCCAATGGATTCTCGCCTCCCTGGATCCGCATAAATCCGGCGCACTGTTCAAAAGCCTTGGGGCCCAGCTTCGCCACTTTTAAAAGCTGGCCTCGATTGGTAAACCGTCCGTTTTCTTCCCGGTAAGCCACAATATTCCTGGCGACAGCCGGAGTGATCCCGGAAATATAGGAAAGCAGCGGCGCGGAAGCCGTATTTAGATCCACGCCTACTCGGTTTACACAGTCCTCCACCACACCCGAGAGGGCTTCGCTTAATTTCTTTTGGTTCATATCATGCTGATACTGACCTACCCCGATCGACTTTGGATCGATCTTCACTAATTCCGCCAGCGGATCCTGAAGCCTTCTGGCAATCGAAGCGGCGCTCCTTTGGCCCACATCGAATTTTGGAAACTCCTCGGATGCCAGCTTACTCGCGGAATACACAGAAGCGCCCGCCTCGCTTACGATAACATACTGCACCTTCTGAGGGATTTCTTTCAGCAGTTCTACGATAAATTGTTCCGATTCTCTGGAAGCCGTTCCATTTCCCAAAGAGATCAGCGTAATATGATATTTCTCTATGATCTTCTTTAAGAGATCCTTGGAGGCCTGAATCTTTTTGGGCGTGGTAGGGGCCGTGGGATAGATCACCGTCGTGCCTATGACCTTGCCGGTAGGGTCTACTACAGCCAATTTACAGCCTGTCCGAAATGCCGGGTCCCATCCAAGCACCGTCTGCCCCGTGATCGGCGGCTGCATCAGAAGCTGGGTCAGGTTTTTTCCAAAGACCTGAATCGCCCCATCTTCCGCCTTCTCTGTCAGCTCATTGCGGATCTCCCGCTCAATGGCCGGAGCGATCAGCCTTTGATAGCTGTCTTCCAAAGCTTCTTTCATCACCGGCTCTGTCCTTGGATTTCCGGGACGGATCATCTGCCGCTCCAGGTATTGAAGAATCTCCTCCTCCGGCGCCTGGATCTTTACCGTCAGGAATTTCTCCTTTTCTCCCCGGTTTACCGCCAGGATCCTGTGTCCCGCCAGCCGGTTTACCGGCTCTTCAAATTCATAGTACATCTCGTAGACCGACTCTTTCTTGGGATCTTTGGCCTGGGATAATAAAGTTCCCTTTTTCATCGTCGTCTTCCGGATCCAGCTTCTATAATCTGCCTTGTCTGAAACATATTCGGCAATGATATCCTGAGCGCCCGCAATCGCTTCTTTTACCGAGGACACTCCTTTTGCTTCATCAATATATTTTTCCGCCGCTTCTTCCACGGTTTGTTCCATTTTCTGCAAAGCAATAGCCGCGGCCAGCGGTTCCAGCCCTTTTTCTTTGGCGATGGTGGCTCTCGTCCTTCTCTTGGGACGGTAGGGCCGGTACAGATCTTCCACCACTACCAGCGTCTCCGCCGCCTGGATCTTCTCCCTTAATTCCGGCGTCAGTTTCCCTTGTTCTTCGATACTGGAGAGGACCTGTTCCTTTTTCTCTTCCAATCCCCGCAGATAATTTAAACGTTCATACAGTTTTCTAAGCTGCTCGTCATCCAGAGTACCGGTGGCTTCTTTGCGGTACCGAGCGATAAATGGAATCGTATTCCCCTCGTCGATCAGCGCTGCCGCCGCATCCACCTGCCACTTTTTCACGCCCAGTTCTTCTGTGATCTTTTGATTGATATCCATGCTGTTTTCCTCTTATCTCCGCCCTTTTGGGGCCGCTTTACATATTTTATCTTTTGGTCTCTCTAGATTATAACTGAATTTCCCCTGCCGCGCAATGTATAACCCCTCCAGACATGCGGCGATCTTAAATTCTCTCACGCTTAAATTAGAGTTCACTCTGTTTTCTTGAAAATCCTTGTCCGCTGTGCTATACTGAGGGCACCTTAACCGCAAGGGAAAAGGAATCCCCCAACAGTGCGGCCGCCTGCCGCCGGGAGAAATCAAACGAGGGAGCATTATAAATCTATGAGTCAAAAAAACGAAACCAGGGAATTATCCCGTCAGCAGCAGAAATCTCAGGAAACAAAAGCCAAGATCTTCCAGGCCGCCAAACGGATTCTCCAGAAGAAAGGCTATGAAGCTCTTTCCATCAAAAACATCTGTGAGGAAGCCGGAGTTTCCAATGGAAGCTTCTATCATCATTTTAAGACCAAGGATGATCTTCTGTCCTACTATATTGAAGAACAGCCCAGTATCGACCCGGACCTTCTGGAACTTCCCAAAAGCGCTAAGGAGGCAGAAGCGGCTATTGTCTATGTTTACTTAAATTACGTCCACTACTGCCGGGAACTGGGACTTGAATTCATGGCAAACTACTATACTCCCAAAAACCAGTCTCTCAATCCATTGATCCGTACAGAACGGCCTTACCCGATCGTTACTGTCCAAAACTACTTGCAGAAATGTATCGATGCCGGTATCCTTTCACCCAAATTTTCTCTGGAAGAGATTACCAGTGATATCCGTATCATCGTGATCGGGAATGTATTTGAATGGTGTCTGAAAAATGGAAACGCGGACTTTGAGGGAAATATGAAACGTACTTTGGAAGCATATCTGGACGGGGTTCTTTGATTTATTTGCCGAAACAAAAAATCCTTTAAGTAAAGCTTAAAGGATTTTCCGGAAGGAAACCGGCAGCTATGCTGCCAAACAATAATATCTTATGGTTTTATTATAATCCTTTTTTCCCAGGATTTCTAATTGTTTATTTGAATCTATTTATAGATAGTATCTATAGCAAATACCGCGGGGGCTTACCATGTACTATTTTATTGTAAATCCTAACGCTCGCTCCGGAAAAGGACTGCGGACGTGGAAAATCCTTGAACAAGAATTAGAGAAAAAACAGGTGCGATATCAGGTCTTTTTCACCAAATACCAGAACCACGCCGTTTCGATCGCCAGAGAACTTACCCAAAAGCAGTCCTGCCGCTCTCTTATCGTCTTGGGCGGAGACGGCACGTTAAATGAGGCTGTCAACGGAATCCAGGATCTCTCCAAGGTTATCCTGGGCTACATCCCCATTGGTTCCAGTAATGATTTCGCCAGAAGCTTAAGACTTGAGCAGGATCCCATAAAAGCCCTGCATGAAATCCTTACGCCGTCGCGGTATATCAGTACCGATATCGGGATACTTCAGTATCAGGATAAACGGAGACGGTTTGTAGTCAGTTCTGGGATTGGCTTCGACGCCGGCGTCTGTCACCAGGTAGCGGTCTCCCGCCTTAAAATCCTTCTGAACAAAATCGGTCTTGGAAAATTGTCTTATACCGCAGTGGCTCTTGGCCTTCTTCTTTCCCTTACTCCCGGAAGGATGACTCTTACTCTGGATGGAAAAGAGAGCTTAAAATTTGAGAAAGTCTATTTTGCGGCAGTTATGAATCATCCTTATGAGGGCGGCGGTTTCCGCTTCTGCCCCAAGGCGGATCCCTCTGACGGAAGCCTTGATCTGATCGTAATAGCCGGCCTTCCAAAATGGAAGACTCTGCTGCTGCTTCCTACCGCTTTTAAAGGCTGGCATACACATTTTAAAGGCGTCTTTACCTGCCGCTTCAAAGAAGCCCATATTCTTAGCGAAAAAGCGCTTCCCGTCCACACGGATGGAGAACCCGTCATTTTTCAGCAGCATATAACAGCTGGACTGGAATCCCAGAAACTTCGCCTTATTAAAACCTCATGAAAAATTATTAAGAAAGGGTGAAGATTCTTGTTGATTCATTTTTTTCATGATATAATCCAAATGATCAAAAAGCAACGATCCATAGACCAAGAAACCATAAAAAGGAAGTATCATCATGACGGCCAAGAAAAAACTGATCGACCTGGCAAAAAAATATAGTCATATCTGGGTGCTTTTGTACGGATTTATCTATATGCCCTGGTTCTGTTATCTGGAGAATCGCAGAGGCGTCCGGTATTTCTATATCCATTCACCTCTGGATGATCAAATCCCTTTTATTGAATATTTTGTTATTCCTTACTTGCTCTGGTTCATTTTTATCGCGGCGACCTTAGCATACTTCTTCTTCACGGACAAAAGAGGCTTCTATCGCCTCGCCGCATTTTTGTGTACCGGCATGACGATCTTCCTGATCGTATGTACCGTCTTTCCAAACGCGCAAAATCTGCGTCCGGATACATTTGCCCGTGACAACGTATTTGTAGATCTTGTACGATATATTTACCAAACGGATACACCGACCAATGTGCTGCCAAGCATCCACGTGTTTAATTCGCTCGGCGCGGCCATCGCGATCGCCAAAAGCAGCTCTTTGAAGAAGCACCGGATGCTCCAATGGGGGGCTTATATCCTGACTGCCCTGATCATTCTGTCTACCGTATTTTTAAAACAACATTCTGTAACAGATATGATCGCCGCCTTTGCCATGGCCAGTATCCTTTATCCGCTGATCTACGCGGCCCAGGAAAAGAAAGCTCCAAAGTTTTCCCATCAGCCGGTTTGATCTTTTATAAATATGCATCTAAAAAACTGTCGGCAGATTGATATGATCTCTCTGCCGACAGTTTTTATTGCTATACCTTATCACAGAAAAGAGGAAACCGCAAGTTCTCCTTTGATTACTCCGCCACCTGGATACAGTTGTCTTTTACATACTCCATGACCAGATTTTTTAACGCCGCGCTTTTCAGTTCTTCCTCGTCAAAGGCTTCCTTCATCGCGTCCCCGTCTTCATATCCATAGTCTTTTGCAAGAATTCCAAGCTGTTCTTCATAAGCCTCGTCTGTCAGCTCAATATTCTCTTTATCAGCGATAGCTTCTACCGCCATCTCATCTTTTACATTCTCCTGAGCCACATTCTTGACCTCAGCCTCGAAATCTTCCGTTGTATATCCCATCTGTTCTTCGATAAATTGATCGTAATCCATCTGATAGTATTCAGCCGCGTCTTTATACTGCTGGATCAGCGAATCAGACAGCTCTTCTACTTTCTCTTCCGGATACTCTTTTACTTCTGTATTCTCAAGTACTGCCTGCCACGCATTCTGTTCCAGAGTAGAGTCAAAGCTGGTCTGGGCCTCTTCTTCTAACTGCTTCTTGACTTCTTCCCGGTATTCCTCTACCGTTGCTGATTCTTCAGACAGTGTTTTTACCAGATCGTCCGTTAGTTCCGGCACTTCGTCCACTGTGATCGAATTCACGGTAATGGTAAATACCACGTCTTTGCCTGCCATGTCCGCATTGCCGTAATCATCCGGAAAGGTACCGTTCCAGTCAAACGTCTCTCCCACATTATGGCCGATGATACTATCTTCAAACCCTTCAATGAATACTCCAGATCCGATGGTCAAAGGATAATCCTCGGCAGATCCTCCCTCGAACTCTTCCCCGTCCATCTTCCCTACGAAATCGATGTTCACTGTATCTCCAGACTCTACAGCCCGGTCTGTGATCTCTGTGGTAGTCGCTTCAGATTCCAGCGTGGACTGGATCGCCGCCTCCACATCATCCTCTGTGATCTCACTTGGTTCTTCCACCTGAGCCACCTCTACGCCCTTGTACTTTGTGATCTTTATCGCATCGGTCTCCAGACCTTTGCTGGCCGCGCAGCCGCCAAACACCAGGGCCGCTGTCAGGATTCCTGCCAGAACTATTGCTCTTCTCTTCATTTACTACACCTCGTTCAACTATATTTTCCTGATATAAGCGCGCCGTCATCCCTCCCTATTTCCAGATAAAGGCACACTCTTAAGTTATATCACATTTTGTCTGGATTTTAAAGATATTCTGGTATATTTTCTATCACAGCACCGGAGAAAACAACCGGCAGAACTGCTCTTTCCCCCGAATCAGCAGACCGCGCTGTTCATACTGTTCCCGAGTGATCAGGGTGCTCTTTGCGATGTCATTTTCAAATGCTTCCTCCAATTTTCTGACTGTAGAAGCGCTGTAGATCACCGCGTTCACCTCAAAATTCAAACTAAAGCTGCGGATATCCATATTCGCCGTGCCAATACAGCTTACCAGTCCATCCGCGCACAGACATTTGGTATGAAGGAATCCGTTGTCATACGTGTAACATCTGGCTCCCGCTTCTACCAGCTCTCCGATATAAGAATAAGTGGCCCAGTATACAAAGGGATGATCCGGCTTGCAGGGTATCATGATCCTGACGTCGATTCCGGACTTTGCGGCAATAATAAGACCATCCCGAATATCATCGTCTGGAATAAAGTAAGGTGTCTGGATATAAATATTCTTCTGGGCCATATGGATCAGCCTGAGATAATTGTTCCTGATCTCCCGGCTGTGAGAATCCGGCCCGCTGGATATGATCTGCACCGGATCCCCGCCTCCCCGTTCATATTCCGGAAGTCCGAACAGACGATCCTCCAGAAATAAATTCTCTTTGGCGGCATAGTTCCAATCCAGTACAAATCTTACCGCCAAAGAGGTTACCGCAGATCCTTCCACGCAGATATGGGTATCTCTCCAATAACCAAACTTCCGGCTCCGTCCCAGGTATTCCCGTCCAATGTTGAATCCTCCGATAAATCCGATTCTTCCATCGATCACCACAATCTTCCGGTGATTACGATAGTTGACCCGAAGCTGCAGTTTGCCAAGCACCGCGGGAAAGAACTCAGCCACCTGTATTCCCGCCTTTTCCAGTCGTTCCCAATCTGATCTTCTCATTCCTCTGCAGCCCATACTATCGAACAAGACCCTTACTTCCACTCCCTGTCTGGCCTTTCGCGCCAGAATTGTCTCAATCTCCTGCCACAGCTCGTCATTGCGGATAATATAATATTGAAGATGAATATAATTCCTGGCGTGATCCATCTCCCACATCAGCGCCCGAAACTTTTCTTCCCCATCTGTGTAGATACGGATATCATTATTATCCGTCAACACTGCTTCCCCTTCATTCAAATTGTATAAGATCAGGCTTTTGAACCGCTCCATTTCCGGATTCCGCAGACGCAGCTTTCTTTGGTAGATGGATTCTTCCTGGCGCCGCACCGCGTATTTGATCTCCCCTTCGATCTCCTTCATCTTAAACATCCTCTCCTTTCGGAAATTCTGTCCCAGAATCAGATACAAGACAAATCCAAGGACCGGAATAAAATACAGCAAAAGCAGCCATGCCCAGACCGTCGTCGGATTCCGCCTCTGAAAGAAGATGATCAGAAGTGAAAACAAAATATTGATAATGATAAAATGCTCCAGAACCCACAGATAACCGCTGCCAAGAGCCTGTCCCGCCGTTTCCAGCATGATGCGACCTTCCTTTCCCTTTTGTCTCTATATTATATCTGTATTCCCCTAAAAAGTAACCTCAAAACCTCAAATCTCTTGCACTTGTCCAAAAACAATGATACAATGTACTTCGTGAAAACGAGTTATTTAGGAGGTTTATCATGAGTACATTAACCATCGTTCTTCTCGTGATTTTAGTTGTTTTGATCATTGCCTGCGTCGTACTGTATTTTCTCGGTAAACGGGCAGAGAAAAAACAGGCCGAGCAGCAGGAACAGTTGGATGCTGTCGCTCAGACCGTATCCATGCTGATCATTGATAAAGGAAAGCTTCGTTTAAAAGAAGCCGGGCTGCCAGCTGTTGTGATCGAGAACACCCCCAAGTATCTGCGCCGCTCCAAAGTTCCGGTAGTAAAAGCTAAGGTAGGTCCCAAAGTCATGACTTTAATGTGCGACGCTCAGATCTATCCGCTGATTCCTGTAAAAAAGGAAGTAAAAGCAACCGTCAGCGGAATCTATATCACAGCGGTCAAGGGCTTAAGAGGTCCTCTTGAGACGCCAGTAAAGAAAAAAGGATTCCTGGCTCGTCTGCGGAACCGCTAGGTTTAGTGAAAAGTCAAACCCTGAGAGAAATTCATCTCTCAGGGTTTTTCTTTCGCTCCTCAAACATAGGCCACTCTGACATGGTATACTTCTTTCGGTATTCTTTGGGCGTCATACCGTAAGTTTCTTTGAACAGCCTGTGAAAATGGCTGGAATTCTCATATCCCACAGACAGAATGATATTCTCCACCGGCTCTTTCGTCTCCGTCAGCATATATGCGGCCTGCAAAAGCCGTCTTTTCTGAAGATACTGAGTAAATGTATAAGGAGAATATCGTTTCATCAGCCGGCTGATATAGTAATCCGGCAGATTCTGCTCTTTACAGAACTTGCCCAGACTTGCCGTCTCATACTCTGTCTCGATGTAGTTCATCGCCTTCAATACGATTTCCTGTTCATAAGAGGAAGGCGCTCCTACCGTGATCTTATAAGTCCTTCCGGAGAGTTCCAAAAGCAGTACGCCCATTGTTGCCTGCAGGATCTGCCTGCTGTTCCTGCGGCGGTTTAAAAGCATCCGAGTCATATTTTCCAGAAGGTTCTCCGCTTCCGGCATATCCTGCAGGTGAAACTGAAGGAAATCACCTTCTTTTCTATCGTCCTCCACCGCGCGTTCGATGAATCTGCGCAAAACAGTGTCTTCCCGCAGCATACTTAAAGGATACTGCAAAAAAGCGGGAAGGATCATAAAACGCACCGCAATGTCATGATATTCGGCCGCGCTGACCGCATGAGACGTTCCCTGCTGGAGAAACAGCACTTCTCCCTCCCTTAGAGTGATCTCAGTCTCTCCGTTTATCACATGGGTCGTAGAGCCGCTGCACATATACACCATCTCCATGTAATTGTGGGTATGTCTTGGCAGTGATACAAATCTGGGCTGTTTCAAAATGTCGATCAATGTCATCGGACGCATCACGACCTCAGAATCTACAACCGTATCATTCTCACCTTTTGTAAAGTAGGAAAGCACCGGTTTCCCTTCGCTTAAGATCTTCTTCTCTTGGTCGTTCATTTCTTCCAGATATTCCAAAAGCTTTTTATCCATCCGGCCCACTCCCTTTGTCCGCCTCTTTTGCCGCTTCCTGTCTCTACTATATCACACTTGCGCAATTTTCGTCCTCTTTTTTGCCAGAATCGACAGATTTTGCCAAATTTCTCCTATTCTTACAAAATATGGCCTTTTTTTTACAATCCTGGTTCTACTTTTTTCGGCATTGATCAAATATAATATATTAGACTGAAGCAATCAAAAGAAAGGAGCGGTTATAATTGATCAAGATCCCTATTAATTTTCGCAAGACTGACGACATTGTAAAATTTGTAGAAATCGCAAATCAATATCCTTTTCATATGGATCTGGTAAGCGGGAACCGCGCTGTGGACGCGAAATCCCTCATGGGGACCCTTGCCATGGGCCACGCTGACAGACTCTCTTTGATGATTCACTCCTATCCTTCTCCGTCCACAGATCAGCTATTAACACAGATGCAGAGTTTTACTTAGGATCCTTTTTCCCTTTTCTATGTTTTACACATTCTGTCAGAAGATATTCGATCTGCCCGTTCATGGAGCGGAAGTCATCTTCCGCCCATTGGGCGATCTCGTTATACAATTTCTCTGAAAGACGCAGGGGGACCTGTTTCTTTGATTTCTTTTCCTTTTCCAAAATCCTCCCCCTTTCTGCCAGTTTTTTATTATTCTAATACAGACTGCCGCTGTTTACAATCGGCTGGGCCTCTCTATTTCCGCAGAGCACTACCAAAAGATTGCTTACCATAGCTGCTTTTCTTTCCTCGTCCAGATCCACCACTTCCGCTTCACTCAGCCTTCCAAGAGCCATCTCTACCATTCCTACCGCGCCCTCTACAATCTTCTGCCGCGCATCGATAATCGCGGATGCCTGCTGGCGCTGCAGCATAGCCGAGGCAATCTCCGGCGCGTAAGCCAAATGTGTGATCCTCACGTCTATGATCTTAATGCCTGCTTCCACCGTCTTCTCCTGCAGTTCCTGGCTCATGATCTCCGCGATCTCCTGACTGCTGCCCCGCAGGGACTTCTCATCGCCGCCCTCGTTAGTATCGTAAGGATACTGTCTCGCAGTATTGCGGATAATGGCATCGCACTGGATAGACAGGTAATTCTTATAATTCTCTACATTAATGACCGCTTTCGTAGGATTCTCCACCTTCCAGATCACAACTGCTCCAATCTCAACCGGGTTCCCCAGAAGATCGTTGACTTTCTGCTTCTTGTTATCCAAAGTCATTGTCCTCATAGACACCTTTTTCACAGAATTTCCTACAGAAAACGCCGCAGAGGCCCCTTCTACCTTACCGGTCACTACCGGCGTCCCTTTGACTGTCGGATTCAAGGCGCTGCAAAATGGATTGACCCAGAAGAACCCTTCTCTTTTCAGCGTCCCATAATAATTGCCAAAAAGAGCAAACACATATGCTTCATTGGGATTCAATACCTTCAGCCCGCATAGAAGAATGACCGCTAAAACCAGCAGTACCACTCCCACGCACACACTGAGGCTGATCGTCCAGGCGCTGCCTGCTCCAGCTCCGATCACAGACCCGGCAACGATCACCCCGATCCCCCCTATAATTCCAATTACACCTAAGAAAAGCATTACATATCCATTCATAGGGTTTAATACTTTTTCCTTCCTGATCTTCTCTTTTTCCATATTGTATTCCCCCTTTTCTTTTTGATATCATTTTGATATCATCATAATAGCATCAAAAACCCAAACTGTCAATAAACACAAAAAAAGCTTCCCGATTTTCGCAGGAAGCTTTTCACATTTCTTAGATTATAAACATTTTCAAGACACCGCCTATACAGGATACCGCTACCAGACCATAGGCTGCCAAATACTGATATCTCGTCTTTGCTTTCACATGTACGATCCCTCCGGCCACGCTGAGGAATCCCATCCCCCATGCCAATATCTGCTGTCCGGTCCAGTTGGCGGGAAGACTGTTCGCGCTCAATATCGCAACGACCATCCCCCATGCGCACATTACATAAAATAATCTTCTTTTTACTGTTTCATTTTTTACCAAAAGCAGCAGGATCATCCCCACAATACTGATTGCGCTCATCCCCACAAACATGACCATAATTAAACCAATTGCCATTTTTTATTTCCTCCTTGTCTTTTCTATGGACTTAGGATACCAATCGCTCATAAAGAAATTCTAAATGAATTCCTAAAAAATTCTAAACAAGGGGACGTATATACAGGCTGATCCTGATCTGGAACTGACAGTCTTCTTCTTTTATTTCCACAGTTCCCCCATATAAGGCCGCCAGCTTCTGTATATTTGACAGACCGATTTTATGACTTTCTCTTGCCGGGCCTTCCCCCGTGCGGATTCCATTGCTCTGTATGATAGAAACAGTGCGGTCTTCTTCCTGGATCTCCAGCTTCACCGGCTGACTGTCATCTGCGTATTTCTCTACATTAGAAGCCAGATTATCTACGATCCTCCGAAGAACATAGATATCCGCAAGTCCATCCATACCCTCCATAGATTCAAGCCTTATGCCGCACTGGAACCGGTCTTCCAAGATTTCCTGCCATTCCTGGGCCAGTTGGGAAAACAAGAAGCCCACATCCTCCACCGGCTCCCAGTTTACTTGATTCCTTCCCATAAGCTGATCGGTAAGTTCTTTGATCTGAATCGATTTGGTATGGATCAGAGCAATACAATTTTTCATTTCTTCCAAATCCGGCTCCTTCTTCTCCAGTACAAATTCCGAGTAGGAGATCATCGAAGTAAGAGGCGTGCGGATATCGTGGGACAGGGACCTGATCCACGCTTCCCTCTCTTCTTTCATCTGGGTTTCCTTCTGATTTAATTCCCGCTGGGAAGCGGAGAGATAATTGATCGTCTCCGCCAGCCGCGTCAGTTCATCCATTCCCTCCAGAGGGATTCTGTGGTCCATCTTATTCTCCTGAAGCTTTTCAACCCCTTGGATGATCTGGATCAAATAGGACAGCCTCTGCCCCAGCATAAAAAGGAAAAGGATCACAAACACGATAATTCCCGCAAATCCGCAGATACTCCGCAGCCACACATGCAGCACCCGGACCTGGACATCGGTAAGCTGGATTCCTTTTCTTAAAAAATAGTTTTCCGCGATCGAATCGGAGACTCCATACAGAAAGAAAAAGATAAAGCCTGAGATCAGCGCCGACAGGATCAAGTATTCTAAAATGACTATAGAAAGTTTCTTGCTTTTCTCGTTTTTCTTCTTAGCGTCAGTCCGCATAATATCCTTTCCCCCAGGCCGTTTTGATATACTTAGGATTCCTTGAGCTGTCTCCCAGTTTTTTGCGTATATTCTTAATATGTACCATGATAGTGCTGTCTCCTACCGCCTCTTCTCCCCAGACACTCTCGTAAATATTATCCAGAGAGAAAATCTTCCTGCGGTATGTAATAAATAATTCTAATATCTTAAACTCTGTATATGTCAGAGTGATCACTTCTTCTCCCTTATATACAGACTGACTGTCTAAATCCAGGATCAGGTCTTTGTATGGGATCTTCGTCGGCTCTTCTTCCTCAATCTCTCCGGATGGATGGTACTGCTGCGCCCTTCTCAGATGCGCCTTCACTCGTATTAAAAGCTCCGTATTGGAAAAAGGCTTCACCAAATAATCATCGCCGCCTACCGAGAATCCCATAACCTTATCGGACTCTCCTGAGTAAGCCGTCAGGAAAAGAATCGGCGCGTAGAACCTTTTCCTGATCTTTGCCGCCGCCGCAAACCCGGACAAAACCGGCATATTTACATCCAAAATATACAGATCCACAGTAGAATCCGCAAGATCCAGCGCTTCCTGGCCATCTTTCGCCGCCACCACCTCATAGCCTTCCCCTTCCAGAAGCAGTTCCACGATCTCTCGAATCTCGCGCTCATCGTCCGCGATCAAAATCTTACTCTTTTTCTCTTCCATCAGCTTTTATCCTCCACGTATCGATTTCTACAGATATTTATACTCACCCAGAGTAAAGGAATAGACGATCTTCTCCTTCACCTTCTTTTCCGTCAGCTGTTCCAAAGCTTTTGCGTAATACTCAAGCTGAGCGTGATATTTCTCTGCCAGTTCTTCTACGTTCTTTACCCGGTCCGTCTTATAATCCAGCACTACCAGCCCGTCTTCTTCCTCAAAATACACGTCTATGATCCCTTGGACCAGCACGACTTCCTCTTCCCGCTCTTCCGGATAGAGCTCACGGGCGGGAAGTCCCAGGACAAAGGGCTGTTCTTTCCACAAACGGTCTTTCCCGGCGGCTTCCTTAAGCCGCTGTCCCAAAGGGCTGTCTACTACTTTGCCGATGTCATCCGCCCGGATGCAGGAAGCCATTTCCTCTGAAAGCTTTCCTTCCTCATGGAAACACCGGATTTCCTCTTCTAATTCTTCCCGGCTGTAATCTTTTCCAAAATCCAGCAGTTCCATGACCCGGTGATAAGCGGTTCCCCTGGATGCGCCGGTCAATTCTTCCTTTTCTTCCAGGAACTTTGGGATCAGCGGAATCACTTCCGGTTCTTCATAAACCAACTGACCCAGGTCATCCTCCCCGGATCCCTGCTCTTCTATCAGATGGGCCCGCTTCTTTAATTCTGATACCGTAAACTTCAGCTTCCGCTCTCCTGCTTTTGTATCCGGATATTGATAACGAAACTGCTGGTCCAGCCTTTCTTTGACCTCCCGGTCATAGACCCGGTCTATATCCCAATGTTCCAATATCTGCCGTTTTACCGTATCCGTTGTCTCCCGCAGCACCTCTTCTTTGGTAATCTCTTCCAATCCCAGCAGGCGGAGCTTAACCCCGGCTTCTTCCGGCAGGCTGACAAGAGCGGGAAGCAGCCAGTCCCAGTAGACAGATGCCCGGCTCAGCTTTCCAAAAGGCAGAGCTTCTTCTTTATCCAGTATGATCGACTTCGCCGCTTCCGCCTTTTGGGCGGCCTGGGCAAGGGTCCCGGTAATGATCAGTTTTTCCTTCGCCCTGGTAAACGCTACATACAGCACCCGAAGCTCCTCCGCCAGACTGTCCATGACTTCCTCCTTTTGGATCACTTTCTTGATCAGGCTAGGACTTTTCGTTCTGCTGTCCAGGTCGATGGCTTCCAGGCCGATCCCCAGATCCGGGTGAAGGACCACACTGCTTCTGGCGTCCTGCATGTTGAACCGCTTTCCCATCCCCGCCACAAAGACGATGGGGAACTCCAACCCTTTGCTCTTATGGATGGTCATGATCCTTACCGCGTCAGAATTCTCGTCCTCGATGCTGGCTTCTCCGTAATCTACATCATATTTCTCAAGCTGTTCGATATACCGGATAAAATGAAACAGCCCTTTATAACTGGTCGCTTCAAAAGCCCTGGCCTTCTCTTCCAGCATTTCCAGATTAGCTTTCTTCTGTATCCCTCCCGGCATGGCCGCCGCGTAAGCTCCGTAGCCAGTCTCTTTTAACACCTTCTGCAGAAGTTCATGCATAGGGGTATAAGGAACCAGGCTTCTCAACCGGTCCATCGTTCCAAGGCACTTTTCCAGTTTCCGGGAGATTTCTTCCATCTCCTCTTCTCTGCGGCAGCGCTCCACCGCCTGATGGAAAGGCTCCTCCGGATACGCGCCGCGGATCCGCGCCAACTCTTCGCTGTTCAGCTCTCCCATAGGCGAGGCCAATACCGCTGCCAGCGGAATATCCTGACGCCGGTTATCCAGCACTCGCAGATAATCCAGCACAAGTCCCACTTCCTGCGCGGAAAAATATCCTTCCCGCGTCCCAACATGGGCCGGAATCCCTTCTTTGGCCAACACTTCCGCAAATACTTCCGCAGATCCCCGAATACTCCTGGTCAGGACCACAATGTCCCCATATCTGGCGGGACGCAGATTCCCGCTCTCCCGGTCCAGCACCTTCTGTTCCGCCAAAAGACCGCGAATCCTGGCCGCGATCGCCCGCGCTTCCAGTTCCAGGGCGCTTGGTCCCGCAGACTCGGGAACATCTGATCCGCCAGAGGCTCCCTCTCCCTCCGGCGGTTCCGTATCGACCAGCAGGACTTCCGTATCAAACCCTTCCCCCTCCGGGTACGAGGCTCCCACGTAAAGGGCCGCCCGGTCATCATAGGCGATCCCCCCAAGTTCCCGCCGCATAAGCTTTCGGAACAGAGCATTGACGCTGTCCAGCACCTGGCCGCGGCTTCGGAAGTTTTTGTGCAGGTCGATCCTCTGCCGGGGCCCGTACTCCAGATCATAGGTATCGAACTTCTCCATGAAAAGTTCCGGCCGGGAAAGACGGAAGCGGTAGATGCTCTGCTTCACATCCCCCACCATGAAAATATTGTAGCGTCCCTTTGAAACTCCAGAAATGCTGGTCAGGATCGTCTCCTGGATCAGATTGCTGTCCTGGTATTCGTCGATCATGATCTCATAAAACTGCCGCTGGTATTCTTCCGCGGTATCCGATGGAACCCGCCTGCCATGTTCTTCCCTGGTCAGGATCCGCAGGGCGTACTGCTCCATATCTGAGAAATCGATCAGGTTCCGGGATCGTTTCTTTTCCTCAAATCTCACGGCAAATAATTTCGTAAGGCGGGCCAATTCCTCCATATAGGGGCGGCACAGCTTCAGATCTGCCAGGATCACTTCCGCTTCCTCATAGAAATACTGGGAGGCCAGATCCTTGACCATGTCTTTAACTTCCTCCCGGATCCCTTTCACCTGCAGGATCTTTTCCTCTGAGACTTCCTGATCCCTGCACGCTTTCAGCCGCATCCAGGACAAGTTTCCAAATCCTTTCCCCAGCGCCTGATAGCTCTCTTTCTTCAGGAGCCCCCGCACCGTTTCCCGATCGTCCAGCAGCATTTCCTCGTATACCGCCGGTCCGTCCGGCTCCCGGCAGATCTTGATCCCCCGGTCCAAAAATGTTTCCGCATCCCGTAAGTTTTTCTTTACAAGTTCTATCAGAAGACGGATATACCTGCTTTCCTCTAATTCCTCCAAGCTCTCCGCCTGATAGGCGCTGACGCAATCTTCCAACCATTTCTCCGAATCCGGATAGCTTCTGGAAAATTGAAAGATCTTCAAAATCAGGTCTTCCAGCTTTTTATCGCTTCTTCCTGTCCCATATGCGCTGGCAAAGTTAAGGAATCCCTTCTCTCCTTCCCCGTACTGCTCTTCCAGGATCTCCCCTAACACTTCCCTTTCCAGAAGCTTTAATTCTCCCTCTTCCCCGATCCGGAATCCAGGGTCCAGGTCAATGGCGTGAAAATGATCCCGCACTACCGAAAGGCAGAAACTGTGGATCGTAGTGATCTGGGCGCTGTGGATCAGCGTAGCCTGCCGCTTCAGATGTTCCTGCCGCGGATTCTCCGCAAGTTTCTTCTCGATGGCCGTCCGGATCCGCTCCTTCATCTCTGCCGCCGCCGCTTCGGTAAACGTCACCACCAAAAGCCGGTCTACATCCATCGGATGTTCCGGATCTGTGAGCATGGAGATGATCCGCTCTACCAGCACCGCGGTCTTTCCCGATCCCGCTGCCGCGGATACCAGGATATTGCGGTCTCTTAAGTCGATCACCTTCTGTTGTTCTTTGGTCCACTGTACTCCCATGGTCTACCTTTCTCCTTTTTCCAGATCCTTTTGCATCCGCAGGATGGCTTCTTCCCGGCTCAGTTTCCCAAGTTCCCGGTAGCCAAATCCCGGCATCCTTACATCAAATCCGCAGATATGCCGGTATCCGCAGTAATCACATCCTGTTGTATTCCCCTGCCGGTAGGGTCTGGGCCGTATCTCTCCTTCCAGGATCCTTTGGTGGTTTTCCTCTACTTTTTCCCCGGCAAAATCCATCATCACACGAAATTCTTCATCTGACACTGCCCTGGAAGTCTTGGACAGACTCCCATCTTTCTTAAACTTCACTGGAACCGCCAGAGATTCCCCTGCCTTCGTCCGGTCCAGGTGCTCCAGCGCTTCCTCTTTCAGATTCACGATCCCATCAGGCCGCAGTTCTTTCAGCACCGCCTCTTCCACGGCTCCGTCTTTCTGCCTGTCCACCAGCGGATCCCAGATCCGGTAGTAAAATACTCCCGCGGGGATCACTTCACAGTCAGGATTCCGCTTTTCTTCCTGCCGGACCGCCGCAGACATATACACCATCAGCTGAAGCTGGAGGCCGTAATACAAGGCTCCCGCGTCAAACGCTTTCATTCCTGTCTTATAGTCCAGAACCTTGACATAGATCTTATTTCCTTCCCTGCACAGATCCACCCGGTCGATCTTTCCTCCCGAAAATCTCTGCTCATACGCGGACGGCCGGAAATCCCCGGCCTCAAGCTGGCGGGTCAAAGCCCACACGGTCCGTTCCAGCATCCGCTTGATGCGGACGATCACATATTCATTGCGGGCGGAACTGTAGAGAATGGAATTTCCATAGCCGGCGGCCGCTTCCTCCACGCTCTCATCGATATATGCTCTTCGTTTTTCCCGGGAAACACCGAGCCATCCTCCCGTTTCCGTTTCCCCTTCCACTTTCTTAGAATAGAGCTCCAAAGCGCTGTGACAGATATTTCCCAGATCCAAAGCCTCGAAATCATACTCCTGGCGCTCCTGAAGCCGCAGGCCGTAATCCATGAAATGGGCAAAAGCGCAGGAAGAAAATTTCTCCATCCTGGTAATGCTGTCCTGGAACTCTTTCCCGTATAATTTTTCCGCCGTCTTCCGGGTCAGCGAGTCTTTGGGGCAGTGATACCTGGCCGCTTCCAGAAGCCGCTCTGTCTCCTGTTTCCAGGATGGCTCCTTCTGGTACCAGGTGTATAATTCCTGCCACGCCGGATCCATTCCCTCTCCCATCCCCTGCAATCCCCGGATCAGCCAGTCCATCCCTATAGGGGCGGTCAATTCTCCATCCTGGATCTTCCTCTTCTCCTCATCTTCCACTTCCAGCGCAGGGTAGAGTCTCCGAAGCTCCTGGATCAGATAGGAAGGACGCAGACTCTTTCCGTCCGGGGAGACTTTGCTGTAATAGACCTCCAAGTATTCGGAAGGCTTGGTCAGATTGGTATACAGATAAAACTTCTGGATATAGGCCTGTTCCTTTCCTCCCGGCGCAAGGGAAATCCGCCTTTTGCCAAATACTTCCCTGTCCCGCTCAGACAGAAGCCCGGTACGAATCAGGGCCCCCGGCAGATGTACGTCATTAGCCCCTACAAAAAACAGCGCTTTTACGTCTTTAAGCCGGGTCCGTTCCATATCTCCCGCCACTACCTGATCTACGCCGGGCGGAATCACACCTACCCGCGCCTCTTCCAGTCCCGCGTCAAAAAGCTGGCAGTATTCTTCCAGCCCCACTCTTTCATCTCCCAGGAGTTCCACAAATTTTTCAAACAGCTGGATCAAGATGCGGTAGATCTGGGCGTATTCTTTCGCCAGCGCCAGTTCTCCCCTGTTCTGGAACGCTTCCTCCTGTTTCTTCAGCTTGAGCTGCAATTCTTCCTGAACCATGAACTCATAAACTGCCTGGGTGATATCCTGGACTGTCTTGCTCCTTTGTCTCAGCACATACATCAGACCGTCCACTTTTTCCACAAACGCCACTCTAAAATGGTTCAGCTCTTCCAGCTCTTCTTCCTTCATTCCCTTCAGACGCCGCGTCCATCTTTCCTGCCACCGCTTATAACCTTTGATCCCCAAACCGATCACGTAGTTTTCCAGCCGGTCGGTCTCCTCGTAGGTAAATCCGGCCAGATTGGTCCTCAGGAACCGAAAGACGCTTTCGTATGTGAAGTTCTGCACCCCCATATTCAGCAGACTCCGGATATATTCAATAAAAGGATTCAGAAGAATACTGCGCTTATGGTCCATGAATACTGGGATCTCATAGGCTTCAAAGGCCTGTTCCAGATAATCTCCATAAGTTTCCATACTGCTTGTGATCACACCGATCTCCCGGTAACGCAGTCCCTGTCTCCTCACAAGGGAGCGGATCTTCCCCGCCGCGGCAAACGCCTCTTCTCTGGGATTCCTGGCCTGATGGAGCCCAATAGCGGCAGTCTTTTCTTTATAAATATCTCCCTCAGCCCGGAACAGATTCCGTTCCAAAAACGCCAGCGCCGGGCTGCTTCGGAAACGTTGCGGGACTCCGTCATACAAAAACTCTGGTTCTTCTATAGGAACCTTTAACTCTCCGGCGATACGGGTCAGGGACGTGACCATCTGTTTGCTCAGAGAAAACAATTGATAGGGATGGTCATACCGCCAGGGATCTTCCCTCTGATCCATAGTGACCGTCACGAAAACCTCCCGGCAGTAAGTCAGAAGTTCTCCCAGCAGCCGGTTCTGCACCGGGGTAAATCCGGTAAATCCATCCAAAGCGATCGTCGCGTCTCTTAAGGTCTTCGAACGTTTTACCAGACGGCTGAGCACGTCTAAAAGCTCTTCTTTCGTAATATATTTTTTCTCCAGATAATCGTAAAATCCCCGATACAGAATCCCAATATCTCTAAGCTTATAATACAGCCTGCTGCCCTCTCCCGCTTCCTCCATGACCTGGGAAAGTTCCTCTTGTCCAATGTCATACTGGGTAAATTCAGACAGCGCCGACTTGACCTCGCTGATATACCCGAGCTTCTTCATATTTCCCCGAAGGACCTTCAGCTCTTTTTCATAGTCTCCAGCGATCTTGCGCAGAATCAGATTCTTCCCTTCATCATCCAGCACAGGAAGCAAATTGCCGCCTGTTTCCTCAAATACCCGGTAAGCCAAACGGCCAAAGCTCAGCACGTCAATATTCATGATCCCTTTCCGGGGGTGTAATAAGACAAGATCCTTCTGCGTCTGCATGGTAAACTGCTCCGGTACCAAAACAATATACGAGCGTTCCGGATGACGCATAGAATCTTGGATGATCTGATGATACAACTGATAGGATTTCCCGGACCCGGAAGGTCCAAAAATAAATTTTAAAGGCATAGGTGTTCCTCCCTATGCCTTAGTATATTATATCGCTCTTAATTTTTCAACAAACTCATTGCTCAGGGTAATCTTTGCCACATAGAACACGTCGCCTGTCATAAATACGTTCCAGTCTTCTTCAATCTCGACCTGAAGCTCGCCTCCCGGCATCTGTACTATGACCTTGTTGTTGGTCATTCCCAGTTTATAGGCGACTCCGGCGGCAGCGCATGCGCCGGTTCCGGAAGCCAGCGTATAGCCTGCACCTCGTTCATAGATCTCGATCGCCACATGCTCTTTATCGATCACCTTCATAATCTGCGTATTGATCCGTTTGGGGAAGTATCTTGCCAGTTCTGCGTAATCGCCAATCTTGCATACCAGCGGCTTCGAGATCTCCCGCATCGGAATAACGCAGTGCGGATTGCCGATGGATACGCAAGTAACCGGATACAAGGTTCTTCCAAATACCATATCTTCATTGATGACCTCCCTGCGCTCTCCTGTCACCGGGATATCATCGCTCCAAAAAGACAGTTTTCCCATGGATACGCGAAGGCGGCTGCCGTCTTCATTGAGGAATGTAACTTCCACTGGCCCATTGCCTGTATAGAGTTTAAAGTTTTTCTTCTGTACGTAGCTTGCGTCTTTCAGGTACTTTGCGAATATCCTGACCCCGTTTCCGCTGGTCTCCGACTCGCTTCCATCCGGATTCCAGACCTTTACATGCATTCCATCTTCTTTCAGGATAGGTCCTTCCAGCACGCCGTCCGAGCCAAGCCCTTCATTACGGTCGCAGATCATCTTTACATTCTTCGGTGTAAGTTCCAGTTCATTCTTATTAGGGTCAAATACAACATAATCATTTCCCAGCCCATGATAACGTTCCAACACAACCTTCATAACATACCTCCGTCTTTCCATTGGGATTGTCCTTATTGCTCCCCGTCATTATATCTCTATCATATCAGGCATTATTTCCCATTTCAACACAAATCGTGCTTAGCATATTGCAAATAATGCTCTCTTGCTATAAGATAAACTCTAAGAAGGAGGCGCCCTTATGGAACAATATGTAAAAAAAGGATACTTAAATAGCGAATTCCGACTGTTCCACCTTACGGATCAGGAGACTCGGGAGGTGGAATACCATTATCACGACTTTGACAAGATCACCATATTTATCAAAGGAAATGTCAATTACATGGTGGAGGGAAAATCATATGAGCTCATCCCTTATGATATCGTGCTGGTAAAGCACAATGATATCCACCGCCTGATTGTAGATAATTCTACCGTATATGAACGGATCATCGTATATATATCGCCCAATTTCATCAATGCCTATCAGACGGATTCCTATGATCTTAGCTACTGCTTTCAGAAAGCCGAAGAAGAGCATTCCAACGTTCTTCGCATCCCATCTCTTGAGAGGAGTTCTCTGTTCCGCTCCATCACTCAGTTGGAAAAATCCTTTTCCGACGACGGATATGCAGCCGGATTATACCGCCAGGTCCTATTCCTGGAATTCATGATACATCTGAACCGCGCCGCGAGAAAGAACCGGCTGGAATTTATCGATACCGCCAATTGCAATGTGAAGGTTCTGGATATCCTGCGCTATATCAACGAGAATCTTGGCAGGGATCTGACCATAGACCATCTGGCGGACACTTTCTACATCAGCAAATATTATATGATGAGACTATTCAAGCAGGAGACCGGCTATACTATGGGACGCTATATCTCCCAGAAGCGGCTCCTGCTTGCAAAAGACTTGATATTATCCGGCGTGCCCAGCACGCAGGCCTGTTTTGACTGCGGATTCAAGGATTACTCCACGTTCTCCCGCTCTTATAAGGGGCTTTTTGGCGAATCCCCCCGGGAAACCTTGACTTTGTCATAGATTTCCACAGGTACATAAGCCCTGACAAAGATGCCGTCCTCCCGGTATTCTTCTTCCTGCAGTTCCCCGAATCTTCGGATCATCTGGATCTTCGCCGCATCCTGGTAAGGATAGAGATTCTCAATGGCAACCTTCTGCTGCCTGAGTACTGCCTCTATAGTCTTGAGAAGTTCCGGTATTCCTTCCCTTGTCTTTGCGGAGATCTTGACCGTATAATCTGCATGAAAGTCCCGGACGATGGCATCGTCCTGTGCCTTGTCCTGCTTGTTGAATATAGTAATGATCGGCTTATCGGTTACTCCAAGATTCTGAAGCGTCTCATATACGATATACATCTGCTCGTCCATCTGGGGATTGGCCGCATCTACTACATGAAGAATGATATCCGCATACCTGGCTTCTTCCAGCGTGCTTCGAAAAGCCTCTATCAGATGATGCGGCAGCTTGCGGATGAACCCTACCGTATCCGTAAGCAGTATCTCCTGTCCGCTGGGAAGCTTCAATTCCCTGGTGGTGGGGTCAAGGGTTGCAAACAGCTTGTCTTCTGCCAGGATACCTGCCCCGGTCAGCGTATTAAGAAGCGTAGACTTTCCTGCATTGGTATACCCTACGATGGCCGCCACCGGAATCCGGTTGCGGCTTCTCTGCTCTCTTGTGACCTCCCGGTGACGCTTCACGTCTTTCAATTCCCGGTTCAGCTGGGCAATCCGTCTTCGGTCCATCTCCAGTTTCTTCTCTCCCGGCCCTCTGGTACCTATGCCGCCTCCCAGCCTGGAAAGCGCCGTGCCAAATCCGGTAAGCCTGGACTGACGGTATTTTAACTGGGCCAGTTCTACCTGAATCTTGCCTTCGCTGGTAGAAGCCCGTGACGCAAATATATCGAGTATGACCAGCGTCCGGTCCATCACCTTCGCGTCTAGCTCATCCTGAAGGTTCTTCATCTGCGCCGGGGATAGTTCATCATCACAGATAATCCCGGTTGCTTCCAATTCCCACAGCAGATCTTTGATCTCTTCAATCTTTCCCTTGCCTACATAAGTGCCCGGATGGACCTGCTCCCGGTTTTGAATCACCACGCCCACAGTATCCGCTCCGGCTGTGGAAGCCAGATCCTTTAATTCCTCTAACGACTTCTGGGTGTCATCCTCATCCGTCACGCTGACGCCTACCAGAATGACCCGTTCGGTCTCTTTTTCCAAATCAATCATATTTCCCATATATTATCTTGTCTCCAGAAATTCCAATTCTTTTTTTGCTGCTTCATCGTCCGGATACTCTGCCAGGTATTCCTTTAGTTTGGCCTTCGCACTTTCCCAATCCTTCATCTGTTCATATGCTACGATCATGTTAAAGTGCATCTCTTTTTTGAGTTCCTCGCTGCTATCCTCCTGGCCGACGCCAAGGCGGTAATAGTTAAGTGCAGATTCCGGCCTGGAGAACTTCATATCGCAGTTTCCCATAAAATTATAGATGGTGCCAGTCTTCTTGGCACCATTATCAAGCGCGTTCTGAAACGCTTCTTTTGCTCCCTCATAATCTTCCTGCTCCCATTTTGCAATCCCGATTCCTCTGTAGGCATCCCCTATATTCACCTCCGAATCGATTGCATCCTGGAACTGTTCGATCGCTTCTTTATATTTTCCATCTTCCAGGTATTCTACTCCTTTTTCAGATGGATTTTTTACACAGCCTGTCAATACAATGGCAGCAGCCATCACAGACAGGGCTATCTTCCTATACTTCATATATCCTCCTAAACAGTATAACGGACAACCCAGACGGCATTCAGGATTGCCGCGAACATTACGCCGACTTCAGCCAGAATTGCTTCCCACATTCCAAAATAGCCAATTGTGGCAAGAATCAGGATCAGCACCTTCACAATCAATGCAAAAGAAATATTCTGGCTGACTACTCTTAAGGTCTCCTTCGCAATCTTGATCGCGTCCACGATTCTTGGCAATTCATCTTCCATCAATATAATATCAGCCGCCTCAATTGCCGCCGCCGAGCCCAGCGCGCCCATAGCGATTCCTACATCAGCTCTTGCAAGGACCGGCGCGTCATTGATTCCGTCTCCAACGCATACCAGACGCTCCGTAGAATCCTGAAGATCTAAAAAGTCCTCCAGCTGCTCTAATTTATCCTCTGGCATCAGTTCTGCGTACGCATAGTCTATCTTCAGCTTCCTGGCTACTTCCAGGCTGCTGCTCTTGGTATCTCCGGTAAGCATTACCAGTACTGCCTTGCACTTTTCCTTCAAGTATTGGAGTGTCGTCTTTGCATCTTCCTTGACAGAATCGGCGATCACGATATAGCCGGCATATTTCTTGCCGATGGCAACATAGACGACCGTTCCATCACGGCTCACTTCATCGCAGAGAACCTTCTGCCGATCCATCAGCCGCTTGTTACCCACATAGACCCGCTCGCCTTCAAAAGTCGCATTGACGCCATAGCCCGGCAGTTCCCGCATCCGGTATACCTTGTTCTTATGGATCTCTTTGCCGTAGGCTTCTGACAGGGACTGGGCGATCGGGTGGTTGGAATAACTCTCCACATGGGCTGCGATACGAAGCAGCTCGTCATTGTCCATCCCCACCGCTTTTACTTCCTTTACCTTGAATATGCCTTCCGTCAGCGTTCCAGTCTTGTCAAACACGAAGGTATCCGCCTTGGAAAGGTCCTCCAGATAGTTGCCGCCCTTGATCACGATCCCCTGTCTGGCTGCTGACGCAATGCCGCCAAGGAAAGCAATCGGAATGGACATGACCAGTCCGCAGGGGCACGCTACTACGAGGAAGATCAATCCTCTGTAGATCCAGGTATCCCAATTCCCATAGGAAAATGTAAGGGGCGGATAGATCATGACGAGCAAGGCGCACACCAGCATAACCGGCGTATAGATTCTTGAGAACCTCGTAATAAAATCTTCGCTTTCCGCCCTTTTCTCCTGAGCCTCTTCTACCATCTCCATAATCTTGGTTACGGTGGAGTCAACATACAGCGCCGTGACCTTTGCCTCGATCACCCCATTGAGGTTGATGCATCCGCTATATATCCGGTCTCCCGGCCATGCGGACTGGGGCATGGCTTCTCCTGTCAAAGCCTTTGTATCAATGCTTGTAGTGCCGGAGACGACAACCGCATCCACAGGGATGCGCTCTCCCGGCTTGATTACAATAATATGTCCTAACTTCAGCGCGGAAGGATCCACCTTGAATTCTTTTCCGTGTACCTTGCGGGTCGCGTATTCCGGCCGGATATCGATCAGTTCTTTGATGGAACGCTTGGCGCTGTCCGTGGAATAGGCTTCAAACATCATCCCCAATTCAAATAAGAGCATAACAAGTACGCCCTCTACATATCTCGCCACGCCAAAAGCCCCTATCGTAGCAAGTATAATCAGCGTATACTCTGTCAGGAACTTCTTCTGCGCCAGTTTCTCTTCCAACACCTTAAAGGCATCAAAGCCTATAATCAGGTATGCTGCCAGAAACCATATGAACTTTGCCCGGTCGGACATCGTATACTGGATGGTCACCGCTATCCCGCATACGTACACAAACACCCCCACCGCATAAATGATACACCTTTTCTTCAATTCCTCGGTCATAATATTGTCCTTTTTGATAACTATATGAAAACTATTCCGCGATATGCTCCATTCCCTGACTGATTATCGTCTGGATATGGCCATCGGCCAATGAATAGTATACCGTCTTCCCTTCTCTTCTGTTCTTTACCAGTTTCATCTGCTTTAAGACTCTAAGCTGATGCGAGATGGCCGACTGGGTCATCCCCAGAATCTCTGCCAGGTCGCAGACGCACATCTCTGATTCCAGCAGAATCCACAAAATCTTGATTCTGGTAGCATCCGCAAACACTTTGTAAAAATCCGCCAGTTCTTTTAACCGTTCTTCCTCCGGCATCCTCTGCCGGACCGCACGGACTTTATCATCATGAATGCATGTAATATCGCAGCACTCTACTTCTGTCTTCTTCATACATTCCTTCCTTTCAGCATGATAAACCCTATCGCGGCATGCCCCAATAGGTATGAATATTCACTCATTTATTAATTATGCCAAATGGTGATTGTTATTTCAACCATTTGGCATTAAATGAATTAAAATTAATATTTTCGTAACTATTTCTTATGCATTTTCTTATGCATTGCCACTATTTTGACCGGCATACAGTATCCGGATTGAATTCAGCACGCAAAGCATTGCAACGCCTGTGTCGGCAAATACCGCCATCCACATATTGGCATAGCCTGTGAATCCAAGAATCATGACAAGGAATTTGATGGCCAGCGCGAATACTACATTCTGCATGGCGATTTTCCCGGTCTTCCTTGCAATGGAAACTGCTTCCGGTATGGCGTCCACCGAGGATGTCATGAATACCACATCCGCCGCCTCGATCGCGGCATCCGCCCCGTTCCCCATGGCAGCGCCTACATCTGCCCCGGCAAGAACCGGCGCATCATTGATGCCATCGCCTACGAACATGACGGAGCCATGCTTCTTACGGATCTGCTTTAAATGGCTTAATTTATCTTCCGGCAGAAGCTGGGCATGGACTTCGTCAATTCCGGTCTCTTTTGCAACCGCCATCGCATTGTCCCTGGCATCTCCCGTCAGCATAGCCGTGATCAGGTTCTGTGACTTCATACGCTTCACGGACGCTCCTGCTTCCGGCTTGATTACATCTGCGACCACCAGATAGCCTTCCAGTTCGCCATCTACCGCTATCAGCACTTCTGTGCCATACAGATCCGACTGATATCCGCTGACATCCACTCCGTATTTTTCCAGAAGTCCCTTGCTTCCGCACAGCACGGTTCCTTCCGGGAACACGGCACGAATCCCTTTGCCTGAGATTTCCTCCGCTTCTTTCGGACTGGATAGTTCCAGATTCTTTTCCCTTGCCGCCGACACGATGCTGGTGCCGATAGGGTGCGTTGAACTAAGCTCGCAGTCCGCAGCGATTGTGAGGATCTGCTTCTGCGTCAATCGTTTCAAAGAAACCACCTGCTGTACGACAAAGTTTCCCTTCGTTATGGTTCCTGTCTTATCCATAACGATGGCCTTTACATCCTTAAGCGCTTCAATGGCTACTCCTCCTTTAAATAGGATTCCCCTCTTAGAGCCTGCGCCGATTCCAGAGAAGAAAGCCAGAGGAACGCTGAGTACCAGAGCGCATGGACAGCTGATTACCAGAAACGTAATCGCCGTATAGATCCAGTGATTCCATTCGCCGGTAACCAGGGAAGGAATCACTGCCGTAGCAGCTGCGACTGCTACGACCACCGGAGTATAGATCCTGGCGAACTTGGTAATGAAGCGGTCGATCTTCGGCTTGCTGGCAGCCGCATTTTCTACGGAATCCAATATCCGGGTTACCATAGACTCGCTGAGAGGCTTTCTTACCTCCATCTTCAGAACCCCTTGGTCATTTACACATCCGGAGTAGACTTCGGTTCCCGTATATCCGTTTACCGGAACTGGCTCCCCGGTGACTGGCGAGGTATCGATCTGACTTCTACCTTCAACGATGACGCCATCTAGTGGAATTCGGTCGCCCGGACGGATCAGGATCATATCCCCCACCTTTGCCTCCTGGGCCGGGATGCTCTTCGTTTCGTCTCCACGGACAAGGTTTACAACTTCCGGCCTCAGATCAACTGCTTCCATGATCTGGGATCTGCTGCGGCTTACTGCAATGTCTTCAAACAATTCTCCAACCCGGTAGAACAGCATGACGCCTACCGCTTCCGCAAAGTCACCAATGGCAAATGCCGCCAGCGTTGCCACGCTCATTAGAAAATTCTCATCAAACACATGCCCCTTTGCCAGATTCTTAACTGCCGTCCACACAATGCCAAGACCCAGAATCACATATGCCGCTATAAACAGTACCGTGCTAATCAAAGATGCCGGATAAAGATGCTCGATCACCTCTCCAGCCACAAACATCACCGCCCCCACGGCTATGGCCAGGATATCCGCCTTTTTATCCTGGACAGTGCTGGTCTTTTCCTGCTTTTTTACTGGTGCGCTGTCCCTGGGCGTTACCGTAACATCCTCCTCGATGGATGCGCATATCCTTCTGAATTCCGGAAGCAATGCCTCCTGGTGGTCTGCCGCTACTGCCAGCTGCTTTGTGGCATATGTAATGGTAGCCATCTTTACCCCTGGAAGTTCCCCGATCATGCGCTCCATCTTGGCGGCACAGTTGGCACAGCCCAGATTCTCAAGTATATACACTCTCTTTTCAACACCCTCCGGCATTGGAAGCGTCTCCCGGGATGCCGCTGCTTCGTGCTCATGGTGATGGTGTTCATGCTCTCCATGCCCATGTTCATGATGGTGCTCATGGCCGCATCCACACGCTTCGTGCTCATGATGATGGTGTTCATGCTCCTCATGCACGTGCTCATGATGATGGTCGTGGCCGCATCCGCACGCTTCGTGGCCTGCCGCTCTTTCCATTTCTTTCATATCTCAAATCCTCCTGAATGAATGTTGTGATTTCGTCTGAACATATGAACAGTTATTCATATGTTCATTTATATTATATGTACTTCACTGCGGATTGTCAATATAAAACATTGAAATAATTAATGAAAAACGCCATGGACTTTCCTCCATGGCGTAGATCTTTAAAACTTAATAGATATAGGATCCGTCTTGCATCCGCTACCATCTGGGAGCCTGCTCCCTGCTGTTCTCAACTGCGCAGGAAATGGCCTCGTTGAACGTCGGATGGGCGCGCATCGCATACATTAACTGGGAAGAAGTCAGGCCGTTCGCTATGGCCGTAGCCAATTCTCCAATCATGTCGGTCGCCCTCTGGCACATCAGCTGGGCGCCCAAAAGCACATCGCTGTCGGCTGCGAACAGTACTTTTATGAATCCCTGCTCTTCCTTGGAAATAATAGACTGTCCATTTACATTCATGATATATTTGCCACAGCGTAGAGAAATCCCCTTTCTCCGGGCCTCTTCTTCCGTAATCCCCACAGACGCGATCTCCGGATCCGTATACAGACAGCTGGGCACGATAGAAATAGAGGTAAACAGGCAGCTAGGTACCATCTCGATAATAACGGACGGCTCTACATCGTTCATCCGTTCCACTACATAGGTTGCCTGAGCCGAAGCCACATGGGCCAGCTGGATTCCTCCGGTGACATCGCCGATGGCATAGATCCCCGGAATATTGGTCATGTAGAAATCATCTACGATAATCCTTCCATTCTCCATCTTGACGCGGACATCCGGATCGAAGAGCCCTTCCGTATTCGCAACCCTTCCTACGGATACCAGGACAGCATCCACATCAACCTGCTGATTTTCCCCCTTATACACGAAATGGCATCCTACGCCATCCTCCTGCTGCGTCACTCTTTCCAGTATGCTTTCCCTATAAATGCTGATTCCGCGATTCGTAAGGATTTCCTCCAAAGCAGACGAAAATTCGCTGTCCATATTGGGAAGCAGCCTGTCTGATACTTCTACGATCGTCACATCGCTTCCAAGCGCATTGAATACGGTCGCCAGCTCGATTCCGATAACGCCTCCGCCCAGTATCAGCAGCCTGCGGTACTGACTCTCATTGGACGTCAGCAATTCTTCGCTGGTCATGACTCCAGGAAGGTCCAGGCCCGGAATATCGATCGTGCGGGCCCTAGCCCCGGTAGCAATCAGGATATGCTTGCCATAATAGTACTCTTCTTCCTTATTCGGCGTAACTACCCTGACCTTTTTGTCGCTCTGGATCGTTGCGGTTCCCCTTACGCTGACTACCCCAAGCTCTTTAAACTCTTTTTCCAGTTCCTCCCGCATTCGGGCCGCGGAAAGATCCTTATACTCATATATCTTCTGCAGGTCGAACCCGACCTTTTCTGCTGACAGCCCGAACTTTTCGCATTCTGTCATCTCCCGGTACAGCATCGCCGCGTGCACCAGGGCTTTCGTGGGAATGCATCCTCTGTTGATACAGGTTCCCCCCACATCCCCTTTGTCAATAATTACTACCGACATTCCAAGCTTCGCCGCCTTCTTCGCGGCAACATACCCGCCTGGGCCGGCTCCGATAATGATCAGATCAAATTGCTTTCCCATGACATACCTCCCTTTTTACTAATCAATCTGCCAGTCAATTGGTTCTATCCCATGTTCTTCAAGGAATGCGTTGGTCTTGCTGAATGGCCTGCTTCCAAAGAATCCTCTGAATGCGGATAATGGGCTTGGATGGGGCGCTTTTAGGATCAAATGTTTCGGATTATTCAGCATTCTTGCCTTCTGCTGAGCCGGGCTCCCCCATAGGATGAATACGATAGGCCTGTCCTGGCCATTCAAAGCCATGATCGCGGCATCTGTAAATTCTTCCCAGCCGATTCCCCTGTGTGAATTGGCCTGATGGGCGCGTACGGTCAGCACCGTATTCAGCATAAGGACGCCCTGCTCGGCCCACTTCGTCAGGCATCCATGTTCTGGGATGGCGCATCCAAGATCATCATGAAGTTCCTGATAGATATTCACCAGGGATGGCGGGGTCTCCACACCTTTTTTCACGGAAAAGCACAGCCCATGGGCCTGTCCATTGTTATGGTAGGGATCCTGTCCCAGAATCACTACCTTTACTTTATGTAGCGGCGTCAGATGAAATGCATTGAAGACATCGTCTGCCGGCGGGAAAATCAGCCTGGTCTTATACTCCTGGTTTACTGTCGCAAATAACTTCTTGTAATACGGCTTCTTAAACTCATCATTCAGAGCCTCGAGCCAGTCATTATTAATCGCTGCCATATTCTAATTCCTTCCATGCTACAGGCGTACGGATACGCCCTTATTCCGCAGATATTCCTTCACCTCCCGGATCTCCAGTTCTTTATAATGGAACAGGGAAGCGGCAAGAGCCGCATCTGCTTTCCCTTGCGTCAGAGCCTCATAAAAGTGTTCCATGGTTCCTGCGCCGCCGGACGCAATAACCGGGATGGAAACCGCCTCGGCAATGGCTCTGGTCAGTTCCAGATCGTATCCCGCCTTAGTCCCGTCACAGTCCATACTGGTAAGAAGAATCTCTCCGGCTCCCAGGCTCTCGACCTTCCTTGCCCATTCCAGCGCATCGATGCCCACATCAATACGTCCCCCATTTTTATAGATGTTCCAGCCGCTGTTATCGGGTCTTTTCTTGGCATCGATCGCCACCACCACGCACTGGCTGCCGAACTTGTCTGCCGCGTCCGAGATAAGCCTTGGAGTATTGATGGCTGAAGAATTGATAGAAATCTTATCTGCTCCTTCCCTGAGCAGCATCTTGAAATCCTCGACCGTACGGATTCCCCCTCCTACGGTAAAAGGTATAAACACCGTCTCCGCCACTTTGCGTACCATGTCCACGACCGTTCCCCTTGCATCGGAAGTTGCCGTGATATCCAAAAATACCAGTTCATCCGCCCCCGCCTTATCATAGGCTTTTCCAATCTCCACCGGGTCTCCGGCATCCTTCAAATCCACAAAATTTACGCCCTTTACTACGCGTCCGTTATTCACGTCCAGGCAGGGAATGATTCTTTTTGTATGCATACTCTCTCCTCCGTCTATAGTTCCACAAAATTCTTAAGTATCTGGATTCCTGTATCGCTGCTTTTCTCCGGATGGAACTGGCAGGCGAATATATTGCCCTTCTCCACAGAAGCGTGAATCAAAGTTCCATACTCGGTGGTAGCCGTCACGATCTCCTCCTCTTTTGCCTTAAGATAGTAAGAATGTACGAAATATACGTACGGCTCTTCGGTCAGGCCTTTGAATAGCCTTCCCTGATTCGGGAATCTCAGGGAATTCCATCCCATATGCGGAATCTTAAGCCCATCGCCATCCGGAATGCGAAGAATCTCCCCCTTCAGAATGCCAAGGCCTTCTATCTGCGGCGCCTCGTCGCTTCTCTCAAATAACAGCTGGAGCCCCAGGCAGATGCCGAGAAACGGCGTCCCGCGCCTTACTACTTCCTCTATCACTTCCACCAGCCCATACTGGCGCAGTTTCCCCATCGCGTCTCCAAAGGAGCCCACTCCCGGAAGAATTACCTTGTCTGCCTTTAAAATCGCATCCCTGTCCCTGGTGATGACTACTTCCTGGTTCAAAAGCTGCAGCGCTTTTTCCACGCTCTTAATATTGCCGGCATCATAATCTATTATTGCTATCAATGTACTGACCTGCCTTTCTTTGGTACGGTATAGTGTATCGTTTTATTTTACATCAAGTTCGAACCAGAATTCAACACCATTGTCATAATTATTCAATCCATACTTCTGATGAAGAGACTCCATAATTGCCTTTACGATTGACAAGCCGATGCCATTCCCCCCATATTCCCTGGTATGCGCCTTATCTACTTTATAAAACTTGTCCCAGATATGCGCCACATCTTCCTCCGGGATCGGAGTTCCTGTATTAAATACGCTCACTCTTGCCTTCTCTCCATCCGAGAGGATCTTGACCTCTACTACCTTCTCCCCTCCCACATGATGGAAGGCATTGCTCATATAGTTGCGCACCACCTGCTCTGCCTTGAATTCATCCGCCCACACATATACTGGCTCCTGCTGTCGGAAGATGACCTTCGCCTCCGCCTGCTGGGCAAGGATCTCCATACTCTGAATCACGCCTCTTACAAGTTCCGTCAGGTTAAACCGCTCGAACACGATGTCTTCGTCGCCAAACTCCAGCTGGTTCAGCGTCAGCAGATTCTTTACCATCTGGTTCATCTTGGCTGCCTCATCCATGATGACGTCGCAGTAGAATTCCCTGCCTGCCGCGTCTTCATTGACTCCTTCCTTCAGTCCTTCCGCATATCCCTGGATCAAGGCAATGGGAGTCTTTAATTCGTGGGAGACATTTCCCAGGAATTCGTTGCGCATCTTTTCCACCTTGTCCTTCTGCTCGATGTCTTCCAGCAGGCGGTTATTTGCCTTCTTCAATTCTGATATGGTGCTCTCAAGCTTCTCCGACATCCGGTTAAAATTGGCGCCCAACTCTCCAATCTCATTGCTCCCTCCGCTGGCATACTTGGCATCAAAATCCAAATCTGCCATCTTCTCGGACAAGACCGCCAGTTCCAGTATGGGATCTGTAAGCCGCTTTGAAAAATACCAGACCAGTATCACGGCTACCAGAATCAGCAGGCTGCCGATGTAGATCAGGAACCGGTTGGAGACGGCGGCGCTTTCTTTGATGCTTTCCAGCGGGCTGCGCAGCAGGAATCTGCTTCCGTCGTCAAAACTTCCCCACATCTCTATATAGTCCGTCTGGTTCCACGGGTCGAAAGACTGGCTGATCTGATACTCCTTTGTGCTTTCCAGAATCTTGCTCCCCTTCTGCGCCTGGTTCAGCGAATATCCTCGCAGCTGGTTTACCAGCATATCCGAGTCATAGACATTGGTATATCCTTTTCCTGTGGCATCATTGACGATCAGGAATGAGATATTATTCTTCTCCGCCAAATGGATCATTTTCACAGACACTTCCTTGTCCTCCATCGTGCCTTTGTCCATACACTGGCTTAGTTTTTCATACATATCTATAAATTGCGTCTCTTTATTGCTGATATAATATGGTTCCAGAAAACTGACGTTAATGATCAGAAGCAGCAGGACCATGGATGCCAGCAGGCCAATAAAGACCGTGATCATCTGCCGCTTGATTGAATGCTTCATCATGCCTCTACCTCGAATTTATAGCCCATGCCCCAGATTGTCTTGATATAGTTTCCCTTGTCGCCCAGCTTGCTTCTTAACTTCTTCACATGGGTGTCGATCGTCCTTGCATCCCCGAAATAGTCATAATTCCACACATTGTTCAATATCTTCTCCCGGGACAGGGCGATTCCCTGGTTTTCCACAAAGTAGGCCAGAAGCTCGAATTCTTTAAAACTTAAATCAATCTCTGTGTCGTCAATCTTAACCTGATGGGCCGCCTTGTCTATCATGATTCCACCCGCATCGATGACATCCCCGGTTCCAATCGCGTGGGACCTCCTTAGGATTGCTTCTACCCTGGCAACCAGAATCTTCGGGCTAAAAGGCTTAGAGATATATTCATCCACACCCAGCTCGAATCCTTGCAATTCGTCATGCTCCTCTGATCTGGCCGTCAGCATGATGATCGGCACTTGGGAAGACTGCCGGATCTCCCTGCAAGTCTGCCATCCGTCCATCCTTGGCATCATGACATCCAGGATGATCAGCGCAATATCCTTCTCCTCGTAGAAGATTTCCAAGGCCTCCATGCCATCTCCCGCCTCCCGGACGAGATAGCCTTCCCGCCCAAGGAAATCTTTTACCAGCTTGCGCATCCTGCTCTCATCATCTACGATCAAAATTTTAATTTTTTCCATATGACATAACCTCCATCCAAAGATGTTCCAATACTTTTCTTAAATCATACCAAAGAAATATGTCGTCTTTGTGAAATTACCATTTATATTATAACATAAATCATGCCTTGCGTCGGGGATAATAGTAGTGTATAGCAATATACAAGCCACTTTGGCTAGAAAGGAGTCGATCTATATGGACAAAAACCAGCAGAACACCCGTCAGGAATGTACTTGCGTCCTGGCAATGGCTGCTATTCCCATGCAGATATATGGACAGCTGTATGAACCTGAAGAGGCTTTAGCAAGAGGAACGGTCTTCAAGGAACTGGACCTTCCTTTCTTTATGGGAGGTGGCACTGATGGAAGATAGACATGCATTACTGCAGAAGATCAACGAGATCAGCTTCGTATTCAATGATCTGACCCTGTATCTGGATACCCATCCGATGGATTCAATCGCCAAGTCTGATTTCCAGCAGGCCGCATCCAAGAGGAAGGAACTGATGCAGAAATACGCGAAGGAATTCGGACCTCTGACTCTGGACTGCTCATGTGAATATCATTCCTGGGCGGAAGGGCCGACTCCTTGGGAAGGAGGGCATATTTAATGTGGACTTATGAAAAACGACTGCAATACCCGGTTAAGATATCAAAGACCTGCCCTAAGACAGCACAATTGATCATCAGCCAGTTTGGCGGGCCTGACGGCGAATTGGCCGCCTCTATGAGATATCTTTCCCAACGTTACACCATGCCATGCAAGGAAGTGGCCGGACTTCTGACCGATATTGGTACGGAGGAACTGGCACATCTGGAGATTGTCTGCGCGATCATCTATCAGCTGACCAAGGATATGTCTCCGGAAGATGCAAAAACAGCCGGATTTGATGCTTATTACATCGACCACACTTCCGGATTATGGCCGCAGGCTGCAGGCGGAATTCCATTTAATGCCTGTGAATTCCAATCCAAAGGCGATGCAATCACTGACTTGTTCGAAGACCTGGCTGCCGAGCAGAAGGCAAGGACCACTTATGACAACATCTTAAGAGTCGTTGATGACCCGGAGATCAAAGATCCCATCCGTTTCTTACGCGCAAGAGAGGTGGTTCACTTCCAGCGTTTCGGAGAAGCATTGGAAAAGACCAAAGACAAACTGGATGCAAAGAATTATTATTATGCAAATCCGGAGTTCGATAAGAAACTATTTGGTTAGCATTCCATTCACAACTGCAAAAGGAACTGCCGCAGAATAAGCAGCAGTTCCTTTTTGCATGACATCCGCCTTAAGCAAGCGGCAGGCGCCGTTTTATATCTTCTAATCACATAGCCCATTAAACAGGGCAGCCAGCATATCCACTGCTTTTTCGATACCGGTCCGGCTTACATTCAATATCACCTGGTATGTTCCCGATTTGCCCCACTCTTCTCCGGTATTGGACTCGTAATAATATCTTCTCTCCCTGTCAACCTTCTTAATCTTCTCTGCCGCCTTTCTCTCAGGCAGATCTCTGAGGGCCGCTATTCTGTGGATTCTGTCTTCTTTATCCGCGCAGATAAATACGCTGATGCATTTGGGGCAGTCACTTAAGATATAATCCGCACACCGTCCGACGATGACGCAAGGGCTTCTATCTGCCAGCCTCTTTATGATCTCAGACTGGGCCCGATAAACCCGGTCTGTCAAGGGGCGCATGTCGTCTTCTGCATTCATATAGACTGCATAGTCGCCAGGGCCTACAATATAGGATGACAGAAATCCTTCCAGCGCCGTCTCATCCGCTTCTTTGGCTTCCTTCTCGCTGATACCCAGCTCTTTTGCCGCCATTGCCACCAGATTGTGGTCGTAGAGAGGAATCTCCAGTTTCTTGGCAAGCCGGATTCCAATCTCCCGTCCTCCGCTTCCGTACTGGCGTCCAATCGTAATAATTACATTTTCTGTCATACTGCCCACTCCCTTCCTCATTCCTGCTGTACCGATAATTGTTCCTATCTATAGTATACCCTGAATCCCATAAAATTCCAATCTAAATGTAATCGCCGCACCGTCAGAACCTAAGATCCAGATAACTGTCCATCATATATGCGCCGTCTACAGATGGATCCTCAAGCATAGCCAGAAGTTCCTGCTTCGTCGCATTGACAACAGCCCCATATCCGTACACCCCATGCTCCCTGACATATGCAAGAGCCGTCTTGTACTTCGCATCATTCAGCAGATTGACCCCGGGCGCCCCCGAATCAAAGATTCTCAAGAAGTCAGGGCTGTCAAGCATGTATTGAAGCATCGATTCCACATGACTCGTATAGACTTCTGCCGGAATCTCTCCTTCCTGATACTCTTCAAGCCCAAGGTATGGATATTTCGCCTGATCATAACAATCTGTAAGATCCGTACCGATAATCTCCGGACAGAATCCAAAGCCATCCGTCATGATCCCTTCCTGTTTCTCACAGGATATAAATGGAATAGAAAGATATTGGGAATCGTAGGCTTTCATAAATGCGGACAATTCTTCTGCGTTTTTCGGCTTCTTAAAGGAAACTGCCGCGCGGATCTTCAATGCCTCCGGCACATCTTTCAATTTACTTGCTGTTTCCTCCAGACTGCCCCCACAGTACATCTCTTCTTCCACACAGTAAGTAAACGCGTTTCCCGGGACATCTGACTGATTCCAGTTCATATCCAATCGATACAGATGATTTCTCGTCAGTTCCAGAGAATGATGGGTAATCTCTCCATTGACCTGGGTCCGTACATCCAGCGAATACCGTCCATACCCTTCCGGCCGGACTGCTACGTCAGCCCTTCCCTTATCTGCACAGAACAATTCCATATAGGTTCTCATTGCTAGCGGAAATACGGAATAGACTACCGCGCTGTTACCATCAGGCGCCTCCACCGTCACTTGATTTGATGGATTATAGAATACTCTGTCCATCAGGGGCGATAGGCCATAAATGATGAGAGGCACGATGACCAGCACGATAATAATGCTGGCGGCTATCGCATATCTCCTAAGCTTCCGCCCTACCGCCCTGGATACCTGCCGGCTCAGCCCGTCATCTTTGCCTGCCTGGTCTCCTCCTTCTTCCTCCGCGAACAGTTGGGCATCCAGCCTGCTGTCAAGATAGGATGACAATATCCGCATTTTTTCCAGGTCTTCTTCTATCTGGACACTCTCATGTTCATCTGCGTCTCCGTCCAGATATCTTTGAAATCTTTCTTCATACTTCATAGGCCCACCTTCTTTATCAATCCTCTAATAGGTTCCTTAGTCTCTGTTTCGCACGGTGCAGCATGACCCGCACATTTCCATGACTCATTCCCAGCTGCCTTGCGATATCTGCCTGGGAAAGCCCCGCAAAGTAATACAGCACGACTGCCTCCCGCTCAGGTTCCTTAAGCGCCTGTATCGCCTGATAAAGACGTCTGTTCTGCTCCTTGTGTATTAGACAGTTTAAGAGTTCTTCTTCGGACGACTTCTGCTCTTTCTTTGCTTCTGTATGATGCCTCTGCTTTCGCCATGCATCGATATACAGATTTTTTGCCACCCTCAAGAGCCAGGGAAGCACTGCATCCTGTGACAGTTCCATTGAACATAAGGCTTTCAGAAATGTCTCCTGCATCAGATCTTCTGCCAGCGCATGGCTGTGGCAGAGCGAAAAAAGATACAAGTAGACTTGCCCGGCATATCTATGATAAATCTGTTCCAGAATATCATTATCCACTCTGCCACCCCCTTTGTACTATTAACGTATCAATATCTATAATGTTACACCCATATTCCGACATTCTTCAACCCAAAGCCCTCTTACGCCGTCACTAATGGTGTTGGCCGACCGGTTCTATACTCACGCCATATTTCATAAAGTGGTAATTATATCAATAGATTTTTAGGAGGATGTATTATGAGCAATATTCGATACAATATCCACGCAAATCCCAACTCTATTCCAGTCATTCACTCCAATTGGTATCCTAACGTCGCTGTCTCGGAAAAGAACCTGCGTTATGCGCATATTCTTATGCCTGACTTTGCCTCTGCTGCCAGCGAGATGACGACCGTGCACCAATACCTGTTCCAGTCCTGGACGATCAGCAACGATTATCAAGGCATCCGGCGGCTGATCCAACGGATGGCCGTAGTGGAACAGCATCATTTCTCCATACTCGGCCAACTCATCACCCTGCTTGGGGCCCAGCCGGAATGCCGCTCTTCAGAACCTGAATCGTACTGGTGCGGCGATATGGTAAACTATAGCTGCGACGTTCGGACGCTGCTATCAATAAATGCCGAGTCCGAACGATTTGCCGCTAAGGCGTATGCAGACCAGGCACAAGAAATCAAGGATCCGCTTGTATCGAAGATGCTTGCCAGGTTGTCGCTTGATGAGGAACTGCATTGCAAGATCTTTAGCGATTTCTTGGCACAGATTTAATGCTTATATTATTACATAAAAAAAGCGCCGTAACTACGGCGTTTTTTTAGTGGACCTGGCGGGAGTTGAACCCGCGTCCGAAAGCCCATCCATCAAAGCATCTCCCATCACAGTCATTATATTGACATTCCCTCCATCAGCCGCCTAATGACAGGCTGCCGACTTTAGTAGCTTCATAAGTTCTTCCATTCCCTCAAAGCTTTGGAAACGAAGTGCTCCGCCTGTTTGAAGCCGGTGACCCAGACGGCGGAAGATCCGGGGCCGACTGCCGCCTAATTAGGCAGCGTACGCTAATTCTCTATTGTCTGCGTTTATATTTAATTGGAACTTTTAACGTAGTGTCCCGCTACGGATGGCTTCCTTGACTTCCGTGCCCCCGTCGAAACCAGTACAAGCCCTGGTTCTTGGAAGCCGTATCATCAAAAATACGCTTCTGCAAACAAGATCCGTTCAGAAGTCAGCCTTCTGCTCTCCCATTTGCTCTATATATTATATGCGGACATCCAGGCTCATGTCAAGGCATCTCCGCATATAATTTACTCACTCTGTCATTTTACGCTTCTTTTGTCTTTCCCACTTCCAGCATTCCGCTCTTTGCAAGTGCCGGTCTCAGCGCATTGTAGATGATCACTACAACAATCGTAGAAAGAATCGCATTTACAAAGGTAGCAGCTGCGCTCCACTTTGCAAGAACCTCTGCCATCTGCTGCGGCTGTCCCAGAATGTACTGTTTGTAAAAGTATCCGACGATCGGATCTGCAATAACATTAAATGCAAGTCCGGCAACAGAAGCCAGCAGGCTCCATTTGAAAATGTATTTCTTGTCGGTGCTTTCATTGATCTTTGCGATCTTATGCGCTACAAGTCCTGTGATCAGTCCGATGCAGAGCTTCAGGATAAATGTCTTCGGTGCTCCGGTAATATAGATCGGATCCATCACATCCGCG